>ENA-OZLU01000467-OZLU01000467.1-human-gut-metagenome-genome-assembly--contig:-NODE-467-length-10148-cov-4.408303_pt1 | contig 10148 bp, 13 predicted proteins | sample MGYA00243865_ERZ653795 | MGnify/ENA primary metagenome ERZ653795 (study PRJEB26926, sample SAMN06164833) | human gut metagenome | biome: ENVO:00009003; feature: ENVO:2100002; material: ENVO:00002003... | reverse complement strand
CTGAACAACCGCATCGAGATTCTGGAACGGCGCATTCAGGAGGAAGATTCCGCCGAGGTCAACGAGATGGTGCGGACCGCAAAGGTCACGCCGGAACAGCTTGCTGCCCTGCTGCGGCAGTCTGCCACCACTACCCCGACCCCGGCTGCGCTGTCCGCCGTGGGTGCAACTTTCGAGAAGGAGGTCGATTCGGATGAAGTTTAAGAAACTGGGCGCATTGCTGGTGTCGGTGGCACTGTGTGCTGGTATGGCGGCTCCTGCCTTTGCCTTTGAGGGCGAAGCTGCCCCGGTGGAGCAGCCTATCCTGCCGGAGGTGGTGGAGGATGTTGTCACCGTCACGGACGAAACCTCTGGTGCCCTGACCCCGGAGGGCAATCTGACGCTGGTGGATGATTACCACACCAACTATTCCGATGGCAGCGGCCAGCAGTTCATTACGCTGGTGTCGAAGTCGGGAGCCACCTTCTATCTGGTCATTGACCGCAATGCCAAGGGGCAGCAGACCGTCCACTTTATGAATCTGGTAGATGAAGCAGACTTGCTGGCACTGATGGAGGAAGAAGCTGCGGATGCCTACACTGCGGAGAAAGAAGCAGCGGCACAGGCAGAACTGGACAGGCTGAAAGCCGAGGAAGAAGCCAAGAAAGCCGCCGAAGAAGCAGCGGCATCCGGTACGGAAACGCCCAAGGAAAACAAGGTCACAAAGATCGCATCCGGCTTTTTGGGTGTGGTCGTTCTGATTGCGCTGGCAGCAGGCGGCGGCTTCTACTTCTATCACCAGCAGATGCAGAAGAAAAAAGCCGAAAAAGAAGCCCTTGACCCCGATGCAAACTACACCGAGGACAAGGGCGATTTTGAAATTCCTGTGGAGGATGAACCGGAGGAGACCGACGAGGAGGATACCGAACCCATCTGATTTCAAGGCGGCGCTTGCCGCCGTACATATTACAATCCGAAACAGATTGGAGGGAACGCTTATTTCAATTCTAGTTGTAGCAGAAAAGCCCTCGGTGGCCATGTCCTACGCAAAAGTCCTCGGTGCGACTAGCCGTCAGGACGGTTATCTGGAGGGCAACGGCTATCTGGTAAGCTGGTGCGTTGGTCATCTGGTGGAACTGGCACCGCCCAATGTCTACGATGCCAAATACGTCAAGTGGAGTATCGCAGATTTGCCCATTCTGCCGCAAAAGTGGCAGTATCTGGTGTCTACGTCCACCAAAAAGCAGTTTGGCATCCTGCAAAAACTGATGCACCGCCCGGATGTGGAGAGCGTGATCTGCGCTACGGACGCAGGGCGCGAGGGAGAACTGATCTTCCGCTTGGTGTACCAGCAAGCGGGATGCAAAAAGCCCTTTACCCGCCTGTGGCTGTCCAGCATGGAGGAAAACGCCATCCGGGAAGGATTCGCCCATCTCAAACCGTCAACTGAATACGATGCGCTGTACAACGCAGCACTCTGCCGGGAACGTGCCGACTGGATGGTCGGCATCAACGCTTCCCGGCTTTTTTCGTGCCTGTACGGTCAACCGCTGGCGGTGGGGCGTGTTATGACCCCGGTGCTTGCCATGACGGTGGTGCGGGAAGCTGCCATTGCCGCCTTTGTGCCGGAGAAATTCTACACGGTGGATCTGGAACTGACCAGTGGCTGCACGGCATCCAGCCGCCGTATTCCCGAAAAATCCGTTGCAGAAAACCTGTTGAAAGCCTGCCGAAAGGAGATGGTGGCAACGATCCAGCGCATCACCCGCAAGGAAAAGTCCGAGAATCCACCACCACTGTATGATCTGACCACCCTTCAGAGGGACGCTAACCGCTTGCTGGGGTACAGCGCACAGCAGACTTTGGACTATGTACAGAGCCTGTATGAGAAGAAACTTACCACTTATCCCAGAACTGATAGCTGCTATATCACCGACGATGACGAGGAGATGCTGGAGGAGCTGACCGAGGAACTGGAAGTTTTTCTCGGCATTACCCCGGAGGACATGGACGAGGCGGTGCCCCGGACACGGCGCACCGTCAACCGGGAAAAAGTCACCGACCACCACGCCATCCTGCCCACCCGCAGTATGCTGCAAGCCGATCTGGAGGCTCTGCCCAAGGGCGAGCAGAACGTTCTGAAGCTCATTATCGCCCGGACGCTGATGGCGGTGAGCAAGCCCTTCCGGTATTTGGAGACCCTGCTGACCACCGAATGTGCAGGGGAGGAATTTACCGCCAAGGGCAAGGAGGTTCTGGAGGAAGGCTGGAAAGCGGTGGAACGCAAGGTGCTTGCCGACATCCTGAACCGAAAACAGGAACTCACCGCCCTGCCCAATGCGGCAGAAAACGAGTGCGGCATCCTCAATGCAGAACTGAAAGAGGGGCAGACCTCGCCGCCGAAGCATTTCACCGAGGATACCCTGCTGCACGCTATGGAAACCGCCAGTGCGGATAGTATGCCGGAGGGTGTGGAGCGTCAGGGCATCGGCACTCCAGCCACCCGCGCCGCAACTATTGAAAAATTGGTGCAGAAGGGTTTTCTGGAGCGCAAGGGCAACAAGAAAACCAAGGTGCTGCTGCCCACGGATAAGGGAAAAGCCCTCATTACCGTAATGCCCGAAGAAATGCAGTCTGCGGATATGACGGCTGACTGGGAAGCAAAACTGCTGCAAATCGAGCGTGGCGAAATGGAGTCGGAAACTTTTATGACTGAAATCAAAGAGATGATTTCCTCGCTGGTAACGACCACCGAGGCTGCGAAAGGAGCGAATGCGCTTATGAAAAACAAAATCATTGGTGTCTGCCCGAACTGTGGGAAGCCTGTCGTGGAGCGTGAAAAGGGCTGGTTCTGTGAGAACAGGGAGTGCCGTTTCGTCCTGTGGAAGGACAATGCGTTCTTTAAGCGTCTGGGCAAGCGGCTGGACGCTCATGTGGCGGACAAGCTGCTGCGGGATGGTCGTGTCCGCTTGAAGGACTGCAAGAGTGCCAAGGGAAAAAACTACAACGCCACCGTGCTACTGTCCTGTGAGGCCGATGGCCGCAGCAAGTTCAGTCTGGAATTTGAGGGTGGGTGCTGATGGAGCAGAAAAAAGAAGCGGTCTACCTTATCAACGATGAACGCTATCTCCACCTCCGGGAAAACGGTGCAGGGGTCGGCTTTGCCACCTACAACAAGGTAACTGGCGAGCCGCTGGAAAGTGGGCAGATCTCGGAAAAGAATCTGCCGCCGGATGGACGGAACGCCATTCCTGCTGCCCGGAACTGGTATCTGTTTGAGCTTTCGGACGATGACCGCAAGATCATCCAACAGGAAAGCGTAAAGATCCTCGAAAACATCCCACAGGCGGGCATCGGCAGACGGCGCATCTGGGAGCCGGAAACGCTGCCGAAGGATATTCGTCTCATCAACAGCCACTACGACGACCTCTATCGTATTCCAGATGGCGGCGTGATTCAGGTGGATTACCCGGATGGGCGCAGTTTTACGGCACGGGTGGAACATCTGGATGATTACCACTTTGACATGGGCGGTCTGGGCAATGTGTTCCACATCTGCCAGTTTGCCGAGGTCATGGAACGAAACCATGCCGACTTCTACCCGGAGATTCAGACACAGGACGAGCAGGCTGCATGGGAACTGGGCGGCAAGGGCTATCTTGCTATCCAGTCCTGTGAGGATGGCTGGGACTACACCATTTACCACAGCGATTATTCCGTGATGGACGGCGGGCAGTTGGATGCACCGGAACTGACCATTCAGGAAGCCCGTGAGCAGATTCTGGAAGCGCACCACATGGAAAAGGGGCGGCGGCTGTTGCAGGACTACGATGCCGTCATGGATAAAGTTGCGGAAGCAGAAGAACTGAGCGCAGACCATCGCCCCTCCACATTGGAAAAGCTGGCAGAACTGGCAAGCGATACGTCTGCGCCGAAATCGTCTGTACGCTCTGCGCCGGAACTGTGAGGTGAGCTATGCAGCAAAAATGGAGCCAGAATTTTGACGGCGAACCCATGACGGACATCCCTCAGAAGTTTCTGAACGCAGGGTGCGATGTTTATATGGTGATGCAGCTGCGGCATGACGAAAAAATCCTCGATGAAAGATTTGCTTCCATGCGGGAACTGCATCGTCGGGGCAAAACGCCAGACCCGGAACATTACGAGGTCACTTACTATGCTGATCTGCCTGCCATGTGGCAGGATGCTCCGAACAATGAGGTTTTGGAAGAACTGTTTCAGATGTTCAACCTCTCCCGTCCGCAGGATTTTGAGGGACACAGCCTATCGGTCAGCGATGTGATCGCACTCAAACGCAATGGCGAGGTGTCTGTGCATTATGTGGACAGCATCGGCTTCAAAGATTTACAGGGGTTTCTGGACAAGCAGCCGGAACGCCCTTCGGTGCTGATGAATCTCAAAGAGAAGTGCGATGCCCCGGAGTGCAACCCCACCGTCTGCCGGAAAGCGAGGGATGAACATGAACTTTGACCACGAAGAATTGACCCTGATGATGCTCTATAACTCCGGAACCCGGCTGGGGCTGGTGCACGAACTGCGGCTGATGCAGTGCTACCTGATGCCCGATGAGACTGCCCTGCGGGAACTATCGGAGGGCGTTATCGAAAAGCTGAAACTGCTGACGGATGCGGAGTTTGCTGAGTTGGAATTTCCCCCGGACTGACTTTTGCCGCCTGCGGGCGGCGTACATAAAGTATTTTGTTCTTCCAAAAGATATGCTATAATCAAATCAGACAAAATTCCTCTCTTCAAGCGATTTCTCCGCAATTTTCCTGTGGCTCTGCTCGTATCAAAAATAAGGGACTGAATTTTAATTGTCAGAACGGAGGAGCCATTATGGCAATCTTTGAAAAGACCATCCGAAACAAGAATTTTGACAAGTTGCTTCGGAAGCTGGAACAAGAAATCCCGGACAGCAGTTGGTCGGCAGATTTAGAGGCAGGCAGTGATTTCAAAGAGGGCGATGCCCGGTGCAGTGTCCGTGTGTTTGAACGGTACAGCATGATGGGCGGCAACCGCTTGAGTCTGACACTGACCATGTTCCAGAATGGAAATAGCCCGATTCGGCTGTCTGCAATTACAGCGGGCGGCAGTCAAGCGGTGTTCTTCAAGGTGAACACCCTCGGAGAAGAATCTTTTCTGAACGATGTAAAAGACCTGCTGTAAGAAATTTTGGAGGAATAAGATGTTTTACGCTGGAATTGATATGCTGTTCAGCATTCTGTTTCCCATCCTGTTCCTTGTGGTTTTGGGTATGATCCTATACACCATCATCGGAAATATCAGCACATGGAATAAAAACAACCATTCGCCGCGGCTGACTGTTCCGGCAACGGTTGTGGCAAAGCGAACGGAAGTTTCTCGCCACCATACAGACAATACGATGGCGCATACGTTCACGACCTATTATGTGACTTTTCAGGTGGAAAGCGGCGACCGCATGGAACTTGAAGTAGATGGTTCGGACTACGGAATGCTTGTGGAGGGCGACATTGGAAAGCTGAGTTTTCAGGGCACCCGCTATCTTGGGTTTGAGCGGAACTAAGCGTTCTCCTACATTATATAGTAAGGAGTGCTGTATGAACGATCTGTTTATACAAGGGCTGACCATCGACTGGAACAGAGTTCGCCCATACAATTATGTTCGTCAGATTCCTGCCATCAGCGGAATCGACACTTTTACATTCCATAAGCCCATTACGTTCTTTGTTGGCGAAAATGGAAGTGGAAAATCTACGCTTCTGGAAGCAATCGCTGTTGCTTACGGCTTCAACGCAGAGGGTGGAACGAAGAACTATTCATTTTCCACATACAACTCCCATTCGGAACTATGTGAGGCTATGACGATTTCCAAGGGGTATCGCAGACCAAAGTTCGGGTATTTTCTCCGAGCAGAGAGCTTCTATAATGTAGCCACCAAGGAAATCGACTATTCCGATGACGATCATCCCTCCAAAGGCTATCACCAAAAATCACACGGTGAAAGTTTCCTCGCCATTGCGCAGGACTACATGGGTGCAGATGGAGTCTATATTTTTGACGAGCCGGAAGCCGCTTTATCTCCGCAGCGGCAGCTCACGTTACTGATCAACATTTATCGGTGTGCCCAAGAAGGGGCGCAATTCATTATCGTATCACATTCACCCATTCTCCTCGGAATGCCTGATGCTGAAATTTTTAGCTTCGACAATGGCACGATTCATCCTTGTCAGTATGAAGATACGGACAGCTACGTTATCGCCAAAACATTTGTAAATAATCGGCAGCATTTTTTGAACCAGCTTCTGAACGAAGAGCCGTAATGCCGGGAAAGGACATTCCTTATGAGTGATTCTACGTTGAAAGAACTTTGGCGGCAGGTCGCAGAAAAGAAAAGCTGTGAAGCAAAACAGAAAGAACTGACCGCCCAGAGAGATACGCTTGCTGATCGTCTGAAAAAGCTGGAAAAATCCAAGCTGGCAGAACAGGCTGATGTGGACCGTCTGGAGGGGCACAGCCTTGCCGCATTTTTCTATCAAGTGATCGGAAAAATGGATGAAAAGCTGGACAAGGAACGGCAGGAAGCCTATGCAGCCCGTGTCAAGTACGATGTGGCTCTCCATGATCTTTCTTCCGTTGATGCCGACTTGGAGCAGATTCAAAATAGACTGGCACGGCTGTCCGATTGCGAAAGGCAGTATCAAGCTGCTCTTTCCGAAAAAATCAAAAGCATCAAAGTCTCTGCCCACCCTGCCGCACAGCAGATTGTGGAAAGCGAAAGCCGCATTGCCGCACTGAAAGTCCAAAAACGGGAGCTGCTGGAGGCCATCAACGCAGGAAAGACCGCCCTGCATACGGTCAATGAAGTTCTGGAAACCCTCGACAATGCCGAGGGCTGGAGTACATGGGACGTAATGGGCGGCGGTTTGATGGCTGATCTTGCCAAGTATGAGGAACTGGACGATGCGCAGGAACAAATCGAACAGCTTCAAGTGGAACTGCGGCGGTTCAAAACTGAACTTTCCGATGTTGAAATCGCCGCCGACCTTCAGGTTACGGTGGACAGCTTTCTAAAATTTGCGGATTTCTTCTTTGACGGGCTCTTTGCAGACTGGGCAGTTCTGGATCACATCAATCAGGCACAGAGCAGAGTAGAGAATACCAAAGGTCAAATCAAGCGAGTCCTTGCACTTCTAAAAAAGATGCGCGAAGATGTTGATGTCCAAATCGCTGATGAAAAAGAGAAGCAGGAGCAGCTTGCAGTGGAAACCGAGCTGTAGGGTTGGAGTGTCTGTGTATGAAACGAAAAATCACAAAGATTTTGGATGTTGCTATTCATTCCATAAATCTTATTCTTATCAATTATGCGCTATCGAATATGATGGCTCTTTTTCGGAGCAGCCTCCTCTACATTTTGTTTTTCACCTCTGAAATGTGGGTCTTTGTCCAATACCGAAAAAGTATTGAAGAATTGAGCGACAGTAAAGCTCTTGCAAATCTTCTGCTGATAATCTGTGTTGCTATCGAAATCGGGCTTTTGTATTTCTTTGGGATTGTTTCTGGCGAACTGATTCCATTTGAGATCAAGTGGTGAAATCAAATCTTTTAGTGTGCTATTGGTTAGGAGACGCTGATATGAAATGTCCTATTTGTGGAGAAGAAATGCTTGCGGGAGGATTGATTTCCGCTGGTATCTCAGTTGGGTGGGTTCCAAAAGACGAGTTTGATAAAAAAGGACTTAGAAGAATTTCCTATCAGGAATGGCACAGTATTGGTAATTCCAGCATTTTATTAGGACAGACAAAGATACCAAACGCTTTTCTATGCAAAAATTGCAATAAAATCATTGGCGTGTTTGATGTTCGCAAAACATTTTCTCATTATGAAGCTGTAACTTTATAGATTAAGGAGATGAATTTTCATGAGTTATGGATGGGCAGCGATTTTCACCGTGGGAGCATGGCTTGTCGGAGGTTTCCTTGATGGTCTTTTGGGTTCTGGTGCCCTCGGTCTGAACACTTTGTTCGCAATTATTGCAATGGGCTGCTGCATCATGAAGTTTATAAGGGATAGCGGCACCTGATAATCAAACTATTACATACCCTCTGCGGGCAACCCCAAAACGGTTGCCCGCTCTTTTTATACCCTAAAAACTAAAGAAGGAGGCTAAAATGCCAAGCAAAACCGAAGAATATCTTGCCCTTGCCCAGCGCACGGCAAACGGTCTGACACGGTACTGGGAAAGCTGGACGGACTACCTGACCACAGCATCCCGGCTGTACAAGTACAGTTTCCCGGACCAGTTGATGATCTACGCTCAGCGACCCGATGCCACAGCCTGCGCCGATTACGACATCTGGAACAACCGCATGAACCGGTATGTCCGGCGTGGCTCCAAGGGCATCGCCCTGTTGGACGAATCCAGCGGATACCCGCGTCTGCACTATGTGTTTGATGTGTCGGACACCGGAGTACGGCGCAATTCTCGCGACCCGGAACGATGGGAAATGAATGACGACCTTTTCAAGCCGGTGTCTGAGATGCTGACCGCAGAATACGGCATCAGCCATGAACGGCTCAGCCAGCAGCTCGTAAATATTGCGGAGAAGCTGGTGAACGATTATTGGGACAACAACAGCGGCGACATCCTCAACATCGTTGACGGCTCTTTCTTTGATGATTATGATAGTAGCGGAAAGGAACTTCAGTTCAAGGCCGCTGCGACAATGAGCGTCACCTACACTCTATTAGAACGATGCGGGTTTGAACCGGAAGGCTACTTTGACAAGGATGACTTTCAGGCCATCCACACCTTTTCCACACCCGATGCAGTCTATGCGCTGGGTGCCGCTACCAGCGACATCAGCCGCGAGGTCTTACGCAAAATCGAGCGGACGGTGAAAACCACGACCCGCCGCCGAAACGTAGAAAGGATGGAAGAATATGAGCAGCAGTCTGAATTACACGAAGATCGGGGATTACCAGCTCCCGAACCTGACCCTCAGCCAGCCGAAGACCCCGCTGGGCAAGTACGGCAGGATGCGCCGGAATTACCTGAAGCAGTATCGCCCGGTACTGTACAATTCGATGCTCCTGAACGGGACGCTGTACCCGCATCTGATGGAACTGGAGCAGACGGCAGAGAGCCGGATGCAGCAGACCATGGAGCAGTTGCTGAAACAGAACCCGGCCCCGGACAAAGCGCAGAACCAACTGATGTGGGTGCAGCACATGAACAGTCTGAAAGCGCAGGCAGAGGAACTGGTGATGACGGAGCTGATCTACAGCTAAGTTTTCTGGATGCCGTCCTCCCCACCGAAGCCCAGCAAATCGAAAAAATCGACCGAGCGGAGAGCGAAAAAACGCCCTCCGCTTTTGTTTTGTCGCAGGCTGAAATTGAAAACGAACTGCGTAAGCATGGTTCTGGGTTTGCAGGTGGCAAGCAGCGCATTATGACACTGTACCAGACCCAGCCTGACCGCAAACTCCGTGCCAAAGCACTGGCAAAGGAGTACGGCATTGGTGGGCACTCCCACGATTTTCTGGACGGAAGCCGGGGTTTTGTGAACCACGACTGGAAGGGACTGGAATTTGACCATTACCCTGACCACCAGAAAATCACCCTGAAATGGGCGCAGGTGGAAAAGTATATCGACCTTATGATTCAGTCCGACCGCTATCTGACAGATGAGGAAAAGGAACAGCGTGCTACCAGACAGGAAGCATCCAACTACAATGTCGGGGATGAAGTTGTGGTAGACCTGCCCACCAGAACGATTGAAGGTGCCATCGGCTATGTTGGCGAAACCGATGTGCGCATCGACACCAGTGCGCACGGGCAGTCTTGGGACAATGAGGTTATTAACAAGCAGCAGTTTGAGCAGGGCTGCGACAGAGTGCGACTGCTCAGCGTGTGGATAAAATGCTGGCGCAGGCAGAAGCCATCGCCAAGGAATCCGAAGTGCCTGAATACGAACGTTTCTCTGTCCGAAAAGTCGTTGACGGTAAAATGCCGCTTTTTGCTATCTGGGATGATCTTTATGATGACTACTATGAAACCAATCACGCCGTTCCACAGTTTTCTAACGAGAAGCAGGCAGAATCTTATCTGGAAAATCTGAAAAAAAAAGTTGCAGACAGAGAAGCCGCCGAGTGGCTCAAAGTCGAAC
>ENA-OZLU01000452-OZLU01000452.1-human-gut-metagenome-genome-assembly--contig:-NODE-452-length-10377-cov-4.431893_pt1 | contig 10377 bp, 6 predicted proteins | sample MGYA00243865_ERZ653795 | MGnify/ENA primary metagenome ERZ653795 (study PRJEB26926, sample SAMN06164833) | human gut metagenome | biome: ENVO:00009003; feature: ENVO:2100002; material: ENVO:00002003... | reverse complement strand
ACGAGATGACGTCGAGTCTCGTGGGCTCGGAGATGTGTATAAGAGACAGGTTCTCAAGAGAACAGTCAGAAACCGTATCAGCAAGCCCACCGGTGCGCCGCACTAACGGCAGCGTACCGTACTTCAATCCATAAAGTTGCGTTAAGCCGCACGGTTCAAAACGGCTGGGCACCAGAATGACGTCCGCGCCGCCCATAATGCGATGCGAAAATGCTTCGTGATAGCCAATCTGAACGCCCACCTGGCCGGGGTATTCCGCTGCCGCCGCAAGGAAACCTTCCTGCAGCACCGGATCGCCCGCGCCGAGTAGCGCCAGCTGCCCGCCCTGCTCCAGAAGACCCGGTAAGGCTTCCAGCACCAGGTCGAGACCTTTCTGGCTGGTCAGACGGCTCACCACTGCAAAAAGCGGCACTTTATCGTCAACCTTAAGCCCCATTGCGATTTGTAACTGGCGCTTATTTTCCGCTTTATCTTCCAACGTATCGCGGGTGTAACGCGAGGCCAACAGTAAGTCCGTCTCTGGACTCCAGATTTTCTCGTCCACGCCGTTCAGTACGCCGGAAAGACGCCCTTCACGGTGACGCTGTTGCAACAGACCTTCCATACCGTAGGCAAACTGCGGTTCGGTGATCTCGCGAGCGTAGGTTGGACTGACCGCCGTAATGTGATCGGCATAGTACAGACCGGCCTTCAGGAAAGAGATTTGTCCGTTGAATTCCAGCCCATGAATATTAAAGAATGACCATGGCAATTGGATGTCATTCATGTGATGTGCATAAAACATGCCTTGATAGGCCAAGTTGTGCACAGTAAACACCGACTTCGCCGGACGCCCGCGCGCCGCCAGATACGCAGGCGCAAGGCCTGCATGCCAGTCGTGCGCATGCACCACATCAGGACGCCAGAATGGGTCAAGCCCGCTGGCCATTTCTGCCCCAACCCACCCCAGCAGCGCAAAACGCAATACGTTGTCGGTATAGGCAAATAAGTTGGTATCGTGATACGGGCTTCCCGGACGATCATAGAGATGCGGCGCGTCAATCAGGTATATGCCAACCCCGTTGTAATGACCGAACAACAGCGTGATATGTCCGGCGAAGGTATCACGACGGGATACTACCTGCGCATCGGTCACGCCACGGCGAATATCGGGAAATGCAGGCAACAGTACGCGAGCGTCAACGCCGTCTGCGATTTGTGCTGCGGGTAATGCCCCAATAACATCAGCCAGACCGCCGGTTTTAAGCAGCGGGAACATCTCTGAACATACATGTAAAACCTGCATTATCGCTCCTGTTTATGCCCTAACTTCCGTAGCATTTCGCGCGTTACCAGCACGATGCCTTCTTCTGAACGATAGAAACGACGTGCATCTTCCTCTGCGTTTTCACCAATCACCATGCCTTCCGGAATAACACAAGCACGATCGATGACGCAGCGGCGCAGACGGCACGAGCGACCTACCCATACTTCCGGTAACAATACGGCGGAATCAATGTTGCAGAATGAATTCACGCGAACGCGCGAGAACAGAACGGACTGCACCACCACCGAACCGGAGATCACACAACCGCCGGATACCAGTGAGTTAAGGGTCATCCCGTGGCTACCGGAGCGATCCTGCACGAATTTCGCTGGCGGTAATGATTCATTGTAGGTGCGAATTGGCCAATTGCGATCGTACATATCCAGTTCCGGCACCACAGAGGCCAGATCGAGATTCGCTTTCCAGTAAGCTTCCAGCGTACCCACATCGCGCCAGTACGGCTCGGCATCCGGGTCGGATTGTACGCAAGAGAGCGGGAACGGGTGCGCATAGGCCAGACCGGCTTCGGTGATCTTGGGAATCAAATCTTTGCCAAAGTCGTGGCTGGAGTTCTCATCACGATCGTCTTCTTCCAGCAGTTCATACAGATAGTCGGCGTCAAAGACGTAGATACCCATACTCGCCAGAGATTTGCTCGGATCGTTCGGCATTGACGGTGGGTTAGCAGGTTTTTCAACGAATTCGATAATTTTATCGTTCTCATCAACCGCCATAACGCCAAATGCGGAGGCTTCTTCAATCGGTACTGGCATACAAGCAACGGTGCAACGTGCGCCTTTTTCGACGTGATCGATAAGCATACGCGAGTAGTCTTGCTTGTAGATATGGTCGCCCGCCAGGATCACCACGTATTCCGCTTTATAACGGCGGATAATGTCGAGGTTTTGGGTGACCGCATCTGCGGTGCCGCGATACCAGTTTTCCCCTTTCATTCTCTGCTGTGCTGGCAGCAGATCGACAAACTCGTTCATTTCTTCATTGAAGAATGACCAGCCGCGCTGAATGTGCTGCACCAGAGTGTGGGACTGGTACTGGGTGATCACGCCCATACGACGGATCCCGGAGTTGATGCAGTTAGACAGCGCAAAGTCGATAATGCGGAACTTACCGCCGAAGTGTACGGCCGGTTTTGCTCGCTTATTGGTTAAATCCTTCAGGCGGGTACCACGTCCTCCCGCCAGTATCAGGGCAACAGATTTCAATGGCAGCTGGCGCGCCAACATTAAGTGATCGTTCTTCTCTAAACTAACCATGACTAACTCCTTTTTTATCATCTCTGGAACACACACAATCCGTGTGCAGGTCCCTGCCAGACAGCCGTAATCACTGGGTTATCCTCTCCAGCGAATGGGGGAATGGCGTGCCACTCCCCAGCAGGTAAAACAATCTCTGTTACCTCAAGCGTGGCGTTAATTGCGATCAAAAAGCGATCCGAGAGCAGAATTTGCAGCTGTTTCGGCCCGTTTTGCCACTCATCCGTGCTTAAAGGTTGAGCATATCGATTTAGCCAACGGACATTGCCGTCGCCTTCTTCCCACCAGCGATTCTCCACCAAAGCGGGAATGCGCTTGCGCAGATGGATTAACGCGGCGGTAAATGCGGTTAAACCACTGCTTGCCTGCGACCAGTCCAACCAGGTTAATTGGTTATCCTGACAGTAGGCATTGTTATTGCCATGCTGGCTGTGACCATGTTCGTCACCGGCCAGTAACATCGGCGTACCCTGGGAGAGCAACAACGTTGTTAACAGGGCGTGAATGCTGTCGCGCCGCCGTTCAACCAGGTCAAGAGAACCGCCTAACCCTTCTTTACCATGATTGTTACTGTAATTGTTGTTGGTCCCGTCGCGATTTTCTTCTCCGTTTGCTTCATTGTGTTTATGGTTGAAGCAAACGCAGTCGCGAAGCGTAAAACCGTCATGCGCGGTGACGAGATTAATCGCGGCACTCGGCAGACGACCATTACGTTTAAAAACATCGCTGGAGGCAGCAAAACGCCCGGCAAACGCCCCCAGAGGCAAATCATAATGTAGCCAGAAACGACGGGCAGCATCGCGGAAATGATCGTTCCACTCGGCAAACAGCGGCGGGAAATTTCCCACCTGATAACCACCAGGAGCGATATCCCACGGTTCAGCAATTAACTTCACCTGCGAGAGCACCGGGCAGTTCTGGATAGCGGTAAACAACGGCGCATCCTGACGGAACTCTGGCGTACGGCCCATGACTGCCGCCAGATCAAAGCGGAAACCATCGACGTGGCAGGTTTCTACCCAATAACGCAGGCAGGCGCTGGCATAATCCACCACCGCCGGATGACTCAAATTGAGCGTGTTGCCGCAACCGGTCCAGTTGTGATAATCGCCGTCTTCTCTTATCCAATAATAGCTACGGTTATCGATCCCACGCAGCGAGAATAACGGGCCGTCGAGGTCCAGTTCCGCACTATGGTTGAGCACGATATCAAGAATGACTTCGATACCCGCTTTATGCAGTGCTTTGATTGCATCGCGAAACTCATCCAGCGCCGTTTCTGGCGAGCAGGCATACGCCGGATGCAGCGCAAACATCGCCACCGGGTTGTAACCCCAGTAGTTACTTAGCCCCATGCGTTGCAGACGTGGTTCACTGGCAAACTGCGCCACCGGCAGCAGTTCCAGCGCGGTAATGCCCAACTGTTTCAAATAGTTGATCATCACCGGATGCCCGAGGGCTTTATAAGTGCCACGGATCTCGACCGGGATCTCCGGGTGCAAGTACGTTAATCCTTTGACATGGGCTTCATAAATGATGGTGCTGCCCCACGGCGTGCGCGGCGGGGCATCATCTTCCCAGTCATAGTGATCAACCACCACTACGCATTTCGGCGCAATGGCGGCGTTGTCGCGATAGTCAGGTTCATTATGACCGGCGTGCAGCAGCGGGTTATCTTTAAACTCCCCGTCAATTTGCCGCGCGCAAGGATCAATCAACAACTTCGCCGGGTTAAAGCGATGCCCCTCGGCGGGTTGCCAGGGGCCATGAACGCGATAACCATAACGCAAACCCGGGCGCGCATCCGGCAGATAACCGTGCCAAATGTCGCCACTGTGCCCTGGCAAGTCATAGCGATGTTCCTGGCCATTGGCGTCAAAGACACACAGTTCTACCCGCTCGGCATGAGCGGAGAAAAGTGTGAAGTTGACGCCCTGACCGTCGTAATGCGCGCCGAGGGGAGCGGGTTTGCCAATGGCGAGTCGTGTCATTCTGCCTCCCGAACCAGCCAGATAGTGGCCAGCGGTGGTAGTGTCAGGCTTAGTGAATGCTGACGACCGTGGCTGGCAATCTCATCGCTGTGTACCGTGCCGCCATTGCCTGCATTACTGCCGTGATAGTGCATGGAATCGGTATTGAGGATTTCACGCCATTTGCCTGGCTGATTAATGCCGAAGCGATAATCATGACGCGGCACCGGCGTAAAGTTACTGGCAACGATAATTTCGTTACCCTCTTTATCGCGACGCACAAAGATCAGCACCGAGCGTTCTTTGTCATCCACCACCAGCCATTCAAAGCCGTACGGGTCAAAATCCAGTTCATGCATTGCTTTATGGTGGCGGTAGGTGAGGTTCAGATCGCGCACCAGACGCTGGACACCGTGGTGCCAGTTATCGCCGCCTTCCAACAGATGCCAGTCGAGGCTGGCGTCATGGTTCCACTCACGGCCCTGGGCAAATTCGTTCCCCATGAACAGCAGTTTCTTGCCCGGGAATGCCCACATCCAGCCATAGTAGGCGCGCAGGTTCGCGAATTTCTGCCATGCGTCGCCCGGCATGCGGTCGAGAATCGATTTTTTACCGTGGACCACTTCATCATGCGACAACGGCAGGACGAAGTTTTCAGTGTAGTTGTAGAGAATCCCGAAGGTGAGTTTATCGTGATGATACTGACGATAAACCGGGTCGAGCTTCATGTAGTCCAGGGTGTCATGCATCCAGCCGAGGTTCCACTTGTACCAGAAGCCCAGACCGCCCATATCCTGCGGACGAGAAACGCCAGGGAAATCGGTAGACTCCTCAGCCATTGTCACCGCACCGGAAACCTGCTCACCAAGAATACGGTTGGTATTACGCAAGAATTCAATCGCTTCAAGATTCTCGCGCCCGCCAAATTCGTTCGGGATCCACTCCCCCTCTTTACGGCTGTAGTCGCGATAAATCATTGACGCCACCGCATCGACGCGCAGCGCATCAATACCAAAACGTTCAATCCAGTAAAGCGCGTTACCGACGAGGAAGTTACTGACTTCACGGCGACCATAGTTGTAGATCAGCGTGTTCCAGTCCTGATGATAGCCTTCACGCGGATCGCTGTGTTCATACAAGTTCGTGCCATCAAATTCGGCAAGCGCAAAGTCATCAGTCGGGAAGTGGCCTGGCACCCAGTCGAGAATCACGTTCAGACCAGCTGCGTGTGCGGCATCAATGAAATAACGGAAGTCGTCGCGAGTACCAAAACGGCGGGTTGGTGCATACAGGCCGGTTGGCTGATAACCCCAACTGCCATCGAAGGGATGCTCGTTAATGGGCAGTAGTTCGAGGTGGGTAAAGCCCATCCATTTAGCATAAGGCACCAGTTGATCGGCCAGCTCGCGGTAGCTCAACCAGAAATTGTTGTCGGTGTGGCGACGCCAGGAACCCAGGTGAACTTCATAAATAGAGATTGGCGCATCAAACTGATTCGCTTTTTTGCGCTCTTCAGTCTGTACAACCTTTTCCGGCAGCCCGCAAATAAGAGACGCGGTTTCCGGGCGCATTTGCGCTTCGAAGGCATAAGGGTCGGACTTCAGACGCAAGTTGCCATTGGCATCAATCATCTCGTATTTATAGAGCTGACCGTTATGCGCCCCAGGGATAAACAGTTCCCAGATGCCGCTCTCTTTACGCAGGCGCATCGGGTGACGGCGACCGTCCCAGTAGTTGAATTGCCCAACCACCGAGACCCGACGGGCGTTTGGAGCCCAGACAGAGAAACGCGTACCTGTGACGCCATCCATAGTATCTGCATGCGCGCCTAAGGTTTCATACGGGCGCAGGTGAGTACCTTCAGATAATAGCCAGGCATCCATTTCCTGGATTAGCGGACCAAAACGGTAAGGATCATCAATCAGGTTTTGCTGACCATGCCAGACAACAGCCAACTGATAGCGGAAAAAATTCTTACGTCGCGGAATGACGCCGCTAAAGAATCCCCGTGAGTCGAGACACTCCAGTTTTGCGAGTTTGCGCCCGGTTTTCGGTTCAATCACCCACACATCGGTAGCGTCGGGTAAAAGGGCACGGACTTCCAGTCCCGCGGTGGTTTTATGCATTCCCAGTACGGAAAAAGGATCCGCAAAATGGCCTGCAATTAGCGCGTTAATCACGTCTCTATCGATACGATCGGACATGCTTGTCTTCCTGTTTTATTGTGTCACCCCATCCAATTGGATTTTTGACTTCTGGTTGTGACATTTTTTTGACCTGAACGGCGCAGCACTCTGTGCATCCTCTCTGCGTCGTCCTCACTTCAGGTAAGGCTGTGAATACTCATGTATTCAGCCACCCTTAAAGAATAGCCAATGCTCTATTTAACTCCCGGTAAATCATGAAACATCTGCGCTTACTCCTGTATTACGCACTAACAGGGGCGGCATCGCGCCCCAGATTTAATGAATAAAGATTACGCCAGTTGACGAAGCATCCGACGCAGCGGCTCCGCGGCCCCCCACAGCAGCTGGTCGCCCACGGTAAAGGCTGACAGGAACTCTGGTCCCATATTCAGCTTACGCAGGCGGCCTACCGGCGTGGTCAGCGTGCCGGTAACGGCAGCTGGGGTTAGCTCACGCATAGTGATTTCCCGATCGTTCGGAACGACTTTCGCCCACGGATTGTGCGCAGCCAGCAGTTCTTCCACGGTCGGAATAGACACATCTTTTTTCAATTTAATAGTGAATGCCTGGCTGTGGCAGCGCAATGCCCCGACACGCACACATAAACCATCTACCGGAATTACGGAAGATGTGTTGAGGATCTTGTTGGTTTCCGCCTGCCCTTTCCACTCTTCGCGGCTCTGACCGTTATCGAGCTGTTTGTCGATCCACGGAATCAGGCTACCCGCCAGCGGCACGCCAAAGTTATCCACCGGCAGCTCACCGCTACGGGTTAAGGTTGTGACTTTGCGTTCGATATCGAGAATAGCAGAGGACGGGGTCGCGAGTTCATCTGCCACATGGCCATACAGATGGCCCATCTGGGTTAATAACTCACGCATATGTCGCGCACCACCGCCGGAAGCGGCCTGGTAGGTTGCAACGGACACCCAATCAACAAGATCATTGGCGAATAAACCACCCAACGACATCAACATCAGGCTTACGGTACAGTTACCGCCAACAAAAGTCCTGATGCCATTATTTAATCCGTCGGTAATGACGTCCTGATTGACGGGGTCAAGAATGATGATGGCGTCATCTTTCATGCGCAGAGACGATGCTGCGTCAATCCAGTAACCTTGCCATCCGCTTTCACGAAGCTTTGGATAGATTTCGTTGGTATAATCGCCGCCCCGACAGGTCACAATGATATCGAGGGCCTTTAGCGCCTCCAGATCAAAGGCATCCTGAAGTGTGCCAGTGGTTCCGCCAAAAGACGGCGCAGCCTGGCCAAGCTGAGAAGTAGAAAAGAAGACAGGGCGAATGGCGTCGAAGTCGCGCTCTTCAACCATGCGTTGCATGAGAACGGAGCCGACCATACCGCGCCAGCCGATAAAACCAACATTTTTCATAAGCGTTTTTTTCCTGCAAAGATGTGTGCTGTATAAATGTGCCGGTCTCCTCTTGGCACATCTTTCACCATACAAAAAGCAGCCAAAGTCGCAAGTGAAATTAATCAATGATAGCGAAGCCATCAGTAATGCGACTTATCCTGCTTTGTTAGCACGCAGAAAGTCCGCGGCAATTATCAGGGAATTTGAGTTATGAATGAAATCATTTCTGCAGCAGTTTTATTGATCCTGATTATGGATCCGCTCGGAAACCTACCTATTTTCATGTCCGTACTGAAACATACTGAACCGAAAAGACGGCGGGCAATCATGGTGCGAGAGTTGCTTATTGCTCTCCTGGTGATGCTGGTGTTCCTGTTTGCGGGTGAGAAAATTCTGGCATTTCTCAGCCTGCGAGCAGAAACCGTCTCCATTTCTGGCGGCATCATTCTGTTTCTAATTGCCATTAAGATGATTTTCCCCAGCGCTTCAGGAAATAGCAGCGGGCTTCCGGCAGGTGAAGAGCCATTTATCGTGCCGTTGGCAATTCCGTTAGTCGCCGGGCCGACTATTCTCGCCACGCTGATGTTGTTGTCTCATCAGTACCCGAATCAGATGGGGCATCTGGTGATTGCTCTGCTGCTGGCCTGGGGCGGCACCTTTGTCATCCTGCTACAGTCTTCGCTATTTTTACGTCTGCTGGGCGAGAAAGGGGTGAACGCACTTGAACGCCTGATGGGATTGATTCTGGTGATGATGGCAACCCAGATGTTCCTCGACGGCATTCGAATGTGGATGAAGGGGTAAGGTTCAAACAGGTGCTGCACACAACCAGACGCGGCACCTGTTTTATTACCTGAACTGATAATGACCTTCGCCCAATCGGATAACCCTTCCCTCTTCTTCTGCGCGGTTCAGCCACACACTAATTTGTTCGATGGTTAAACCAGTACAAGACGACAGCCTTTCAATACTTATCGATTCCTTTGCAAAGATCGCCAGTTCCGCCACAAAGAGTTGATAAAAATCGACAGGCGTATGCGCGGGCATTACTGCGTAATTTGCGTCATCTTCATGCAGCGAAAACAGTTCTGGTTGAGCGTTACGGAGTGCTCTGTCATACATCAGCCCAGGAACGTCTGACAGTCTGATCGGCACATTCTCAGCCTGTTCAGCACTCCATGACGCCCCATTTTCTACTAATCGTGAATTGGCTGATTGCATATCCTGATTTGGTTTAACCTGCACAGGCAGCCACTGATGTTTTAATGCCTCTATCGCCCCGGTTATCGTTCCACCGGTCATTCCCGCACGTACAACCATTGCGCTTTCAGCAAGGCAATAAATATATTTATTTCGCGCCATCGCATTGCCGACGGTGAAACGCACCTCTGGGTAAAACGGCGAAATCAACACCAGGTTGCCTGCTATAAGCCCTTCACGCCATTTCACTAACGTACTCGTTTTTAACAAGCTATCAGCTAATACGCCAACGGCAGTTCCCCCGGCCTCCAGTGCCGACGCCATTGCACATTCATCAATACCTCGCGCACCACCAGAGATAACGCAAATCCCCTGTTGGGCCAGTTTCGCGGCCAGTTGTTGGGTATAGCGCAAATCGTCAGTCGGAGCATCTCGCGAGCCAACAATCGCCATACCTTCCGCTTGCAGTAATGCTTTATTCCCGCAGCCAAATAAAACGGGAGGTGCATCCGTTCGCAATCGGTTTTTCAAGCGAACGGGATAATCAGCATCTCCTCGGGTTATGATCCATAAACCGGCGCGTTGCCACTTATCTACCGCCAACGCCAGACTATGACCGCGCGCCAGCAAGCCAAGAATACGCTCCTGAGAAATACGCGGATCGCTCCAGCCTGTAAGTTTCTCTTGCGGTTGCGGCACCAGAAGCTCGGCGGGACTGATACGTTGGTGCTTCAGCCATAATGCAAACTTCCCCCATTCACTATTACTAAGAGGTTTATGCTCACTCGCCGCCGCGCGAGAAAAATCGCTGGTTAGCAGGAGAGTCGCTTGTGCATTGGCTGAAAGATTCATCAATTTTTTACCGAGGTAGAAGCAAGGGCAAGAGGATAAACCGTCGGGCAACCTGCCTGGCGTAACAGTGCTGTCAGAACTGTCAGCGTCCATGCAGAATCCACGATATCGTCAACCAGCAACGCCGGACCTGGCATCAAAGGAGGGGTAATCACAAACGCCCCGTCGAGATTTTGACACTGGTGAAAACGGTTTTGCTGCATTTTCTGCGGT
>ENA-OZLU01000428-OZLU01000428.1-human-gut-metagenome-genome-assembly--contig:-NODE-428-length-10583-cov-4.936075_pt1 | contig 10583 bp, 8 predicted proteins | sample MGYA00243865_ERZ653795 | MGnify/ENA primary metagenome ERZ653795 (study PRJEB26926, sample SAMN06164833) | human gut metagenome | biome: ENVO:00009003; feature: ENVO:2100002; material: ENVO:00002003... | reverse complement strand
TTCGTCGGCAGCGTCAGATGTGTATAAGAGACAGTACCAAGGTCGGTGACCATCTGAAGGTAACAGAGAGCAAGCTTCCGACTTCATATTATTATACGATAGAGCATGCAATTGCCATGTCGGGAAACTACGTGGTCAGCGAGAGGCTCAAAAGCCGCGAGGGCGATGTCGTGGATGTGAGGGAGACTGAGAAGGGCTACTTTGTCACGATGGAGTTTGATGAGTAATGACACAGCAAGGTAAGAATGCAATAGATCTGGTGCTCGCTGAGAGCCTTATAGAGCTTTCAGCGAAAAAGCCAATCGATAAGATTACAATTAAAGAGATAACGGACAAGGCCGGAGTTATCCGCCCCACGTTTTACAATCATTTTCAGGACAAGTACGAGCTGATAGAGTGGATTATCAAAACCGAGCTGCTTGAGCCCATCAAGCCACTGCTCAATGCCGGAATGATTTTTGAAGCGATTGTGCTGATGCTCAATAATATCTCGGCAAACAGTGTTTTTTACAAGAAAGCACTAAAGCTGGAGGGGGCAGTGACGTTTAATCAGATTGCCATGAAGTGCGTCTGCGAGATGTTTATGAATATCATAAGCGAAAAGAGCACAGGAAAGAAATCCAAATACCGCTGGCTCACACCGGAGGTGATTTCTACATATTATGCGCAGTCGTTGTGCTTTATCACGGAGGGCTGGATAGCCCAGGGCATGGATGATATTGAGCCGAAGGAGATGGCGGAGGCATACATGTATCTGATTACGCGCTCGATGGATGATATACTAAGTGAGCTGTAGAGGACAATTGCCATGGAAAATGACGGCTTAAGCAAGCTCATAAAGCAGAATCATAAAGAGGCACGTGTTCATATAAATATGAAAATGCTGTGAAAAGGTGTCAGAAATCAAATACAATATCATATATGTGTCATATCGGATATACAAATTGATGGATTTGTATATCTCACATGACAAATCGAAGAGATTGAATATTTATTTATTCGGTCTTTTTTTTTATACTTCAATACGAATAAAAGAAAGAGTGGTGAATCTAATGATTAAATTTGGAAAAGGAGTCGTAAAATATCGTGTGCTGATACTGATAGTTGCATTTGCACTGCTTATACCGTCGGGCATCAGCTTTATCAACACGAGAATCAACTTTGATATCCTTTCTTATCTGCCAAGCCAGATAGAGACTATGAAAGGCCAGGATATCATGGTAGATGAGTTTGGAACCGGAGCGTTGTCATTTGTTATCTTAGAGGATATGAAGGATCAGGACATAGAGACTCTGGCAGATGACATAGAGGACCTTAAGGGTGTAAATGATGTCATCTGGTACGGAACAATCGCTGATTCCACATTGCCAAGAGAGGCAATTCCGGATGAGGTGTACGACGCATTTAACAACAAGGATGCAAACAGCCAGCTCATGCTCGTCACCTACAGTGACACAATGGGTTCGGATGAGACAATGGAAGCCGTCAACAAGATGGATAAGATGGTGAAAAACCACTGCTTCGTAGCAGGAATGGCAGCGGTCAACGCAGATACAAAGACACTTGTTATGCAGCAGGCTCCTATATATGTCATCATAGCAGCATTGCTTTCAATGCTCGTCATGGGAATTACAATGGATTCAATAATTGTTCCGATGTTATTCCTCCTAAGCATAGGAATGGCTATTATCTATAACCTGGGAACAAACTTTATACAGGGACAGATTTCATATCTGACACTGGCACTGACAGCAGTATTGCAGCTCGCCGTAACAATGGATTATTCGATTTTCCTGTGGCACAGCTATCAGGAGCAGATAGACAGATATGACGGAGACAAGAAGCGAGCCATGGCACATGCCATTTCCCACACAATTGTCTCAGTAACAGGAAGCTCAATCACAACAATCGCAGGCTTCGTAGCCCTCTGCTTCATGAGCTTTACACTTGGACTTGACCTGGGAATCGTAATGGCAAAGGGCGTTGTATTCGGAGTTATCGGATGTGTAACAATTCTCCCTGCACTGATTCTTGCATGTGATAAGGCAATCGAGAAGACAAAGCACAAGATTCTTATGCCGGATGTTTCCAGGATTGCAAGCTGGGTAACAAATCATTATAAGATACTTGCAGTGATTTTCATCGTAGTGCTCATCCCGGCAATATACGGATACACTCATGATCAGGTCTACTATGACCTTGCAGGAACCATGCCTGACAGTGCATACAGTAAGCAGGCCAATGAAAGACTCGACAAGGAGTATGCTATGGGTGCCACACATATCATCATCGCGCCGAGCGATATGTCAAAGGCAGACAGCATAAGCATGATAGATGATATAAAGAAGGTCGATGGAGTAAAGCTTGCGGTATCGCTTGACTCAATACTCGGACCTACCATACCGGATGATATGGTGCCGGATGAGGCAAAGGAGATATTTAAAAACGGTGATTACCAGATGATGCTTGTTTCATCAAAATATGCGACAGCATCTGATGAGGTAAACAACCAGATAACAGAGATTAAAAAGATAGTAAAGAATTACAGCGAGGACGCAATGCTTATCGGTGAGGCACCTTGTACAAAGGATCTTATCACTATCACAGATACAGACTTCAAGCGTGTAAGTGCGGTATCAATCGTATTGATATTCCTTATCATTCTCGTGGTATTCAAATCGGTATCGCTTCCAATCATACTTGTAGCGGTCATCGAGTTTGCAATCTTTGTAAACATGGGAATTCCGGGATTTACAGGAACGAAGCTTCCGTTTATCGCGAGCATCGTAATCGGAACCATACAGCTTGGTGCAACGGTTGACTATGCGATACTTATGACCACAAAGTACAGAAAGAACAGATACACCGGAATGGACAAAAAGCCGGCAATCACAAAGGCACTTGCAGATTCGACAAACTCAGTTATCGTCAGTGCACTCTGTTTCTTCGCCGCAACCTTTGGTGTAGGACTTTATTCAAACATTGATATGATCAGTTCTATCTGTATACTGCTTGCACGAGGCGCAATCATCAGTATGTTTGTAGTAGTATTTATACTTCCGTCAATGTTTATGATTTTTGACAAAGTAATATGTGCCACAAGCGCAGGCTTTAAAAACAAGAACCTGACAGCTTAGTAATCTGATTAATCATAAATGAGGGATAAAATACTTTTTGGCCCTCATAACATAAAAATATGACCTCAAAAACAAAATCGGGAGGAATAAGACATGAAATTACCAGAATTGAAAGAAAAGTTAAAAAGTAAATATATTGTCCGTGTTGTAGCCGGAGTCCTCACTATAGCACTTGTAGGTACAGGAATCGGAGCAACAGCGGTTTTTGCCGAGAAGGACAGCACCGCAGTCACAGCCGAGGCAGATAGCACAACAGGAAGCAGCAAGGATGCTGATGACATAGCAGATAAGCTCATGGACAGCGTATCATTAAAGGATAACGATGCAGACAAGGACGAGAGCGTATACCTCATCTCAGATGCAAACGGCAACGTAAACAAAACAATCGTAGTAGATCACCTTAAAAATAAAGACAAAAAGGATACCTTGGAGGATGCTTCAAACCTTTCAGATATCGAGAACGTAAAGGGCAAGGAAAAATTCACACAAAGCGGTGATAAGCTCACATGGCAGGCCGGTGGCAAGGATATTTACTACCAGGGCACAGCAACAGAGGAACCGCCTGTAACACAGAAGGTTACATATTACCTCGATGGAAAAGAAATCTCACCTGAGGACCTTGCAGGAAAATCAGGAAAGGTTAAAATCCGTTTTGACTACACAAACACCACATCATATACAGAGACAGTAAACGGCGAGAAGCAGACAGTTTCCGTACCTTTTGCAGCAATAACGGGACTGGTACTCGGTGATGGCTTCGAGAATATCGAAGTGACAAACGGCAAGGCTGAGGTAAGCGACTCATCAAGCGTAGTGCTCGGCTATGCACTTCCGGGCTTAAAGGACAGCTTAGGAATCAAGGACGGAGATCTTGATGGCGATGTAAATATCCCTGAATACATGGAAATGACAGCAGATGTGAAGAATTTCTCAATGCCTGCAGCCATGACCTTCGTGGTAAACGCGTCTGATTATGTAAGCACAGACGGAATTGACACATCAGACCTCGATGACATGATAAATGACTTAAAGGATGCCTCAACACAGCTTCAGGATGGTTCAAAAACACTGGCAGAGGGTACTGACACACTTGCTGACGGACTTTCAACATTGCAGAGCAATCTCGGCACATTCGCATCAGGAGTTGGCACACTGCAGAGTGGACTTAAGACATATACTGATGGTGTAAGTACATTAAGTGGTGGATTGAATACACTTGGAAACAGTACAGGTGCCCTTGTGTCAGGAGCAGATAAGCTTAATAGTGGAGCAGGTCAGCTTGCAAGTGGAAGTGCAACACTTAAGGATGGACTTAAGACATATACAGACGGAGCTAGTCAGTTAAATACAGGCTTGAATCAGCTTAATGACAACACAGGAAGTCTTGCAACAGGTGTGACAAGTCTTAATGATGGAGCCAAAACGCTTTCGGATGGTATTAATGCTGCAAACAAGGGCGCAGCAGGAGTATCTGCAGGTGCAGCACAGCTAAAGACAAGTATTGATACGGCAAAAACAGGAGCTGATTCTCTTGCAGCAGGAGCAAAGCAGGTTGATGAAGGAGTTGGTCAGTTGACACAATCTTTATCAGATATGCCTGAAACAATCAAAACCAATATAAATAAATCTCTGGAATCACTGAATGAATTAAATGTCGGAACATTATTTAAAACTCTTGGATATATTGATACAGATAAGATTACAGCAGACAATGTATCAGCAGCAGCGGATGCAGCAGTAAACAATGCAGGAGATATAATAGATGCTTTGACTAATATGCAGAATCAGAATCCATCTGCAACTTATAATCAGATACTTGTTGGTCTGTCTCAGGGAAAAGGTGCTGTATCAGTATATTCTGCCGTGAACCAAAGTGTAACAGACAGTGCTTACACAGTGCAAGCTTTAAAGGATGGCTCAGCAAAGGTATCAGATGGTGCGTCATCATTAGATGCTGGTTTAGGACGGTTGTCAGATGGAGCATCTGAGTTGTCAAGCGGAGCTTCTGATTTAGCAAAAGGAACTACACAGCTTGCAACAGGAGCTACAGAGCTTCAGACAGGCACACAAAGTCTTGCAGATAAATTACCAGAGCTGACAAAAGGAATCACCAGTCTTGTAAATGGTTCAAACGAGTTAGTTAAAAACAACGATACATTAAATGCCGGAGCAACAGCACTCAATGCCGGAGCAAGCCAGCTTTCAGCCGGAACACAATCACTCATGAACTCAGTGCCAACTCTCACAAGTGGTATCAAGAAGCTTGTAGACGGTTCAAACACACTTGTAGCAAACAATGCACAGCTCAACAGCGGAGCCTCACAGCTTGCAGATGGAACAAATCAGATAGTTTCAGGTGTTGACCAGCTCACAACAGGCTCTAAGACACTTTCAGAGGGTGCACATACACTTGCAGACGGTATGGTACAGTTCAATGAGGAAGGAATCAACAAGATTCTCGACGCATACAACGGCGACTTAAAGCCATTCACCAACAAGCTCCAGGCAGTAATTGACGCAGGTGAGGAATATCAGACATACTCAGCAATTGCTGATGGACAGACGGGCAGCGTTAAGTTCATATATAAATTAGCTTCAATAGATGCTAAGGCAGATAGCGACAAATAATTAATTAAAGGATGTTTGTACATTAGGGGGAGGCAAAAATGGGCTGGATAGAATATCTGTTAATCGTGGCGGGAAGCTCACTGGAGATTTTCGTTGCGATGGAATGTCAGGGATCCCTGATCCAGAAAGTAAATAAGAAACAGCTTACAGCCATTTGCTTCATAGTTGCAGTTTGCCAGTTGTTAGCAATGTACATCGGGTATTTCCTGTCAAGCTTTCTTAATGGGAAATACTCGGTGAAGGATGAAGCACTTTTAGGAGAGATAATTTCTATCGGAATATTGATAGGACTGGGGATCAGGCTTATAGGAAAGGCTATAAGAAATGAAAGGATTGAGGAGCACTGTCAGGCACAGCTTGACATGAAAAGAGTGTTAAGGATAGCAGGAATCACCGCATTTTATACGGTTCTTGCAGGAATAGCATTCGGCTTCCTCGGTACCGGACTTTTCACCATTATGATAATGGTGGCGCTGCTAACTATCATCTGTATAGTGGCAGGCATTTACACAGGATATCACTTCGGTTTTGAGCAGAAGACAAAGGTATATATCGTGGGGGCGATACTCTTTTGGGCAGCTGGAATTGATGTGATAGTAAGGCTTGTAAGTGCAACATAATGAATAGGGCTCTGTTCGTAAGGACAGGGCTTTTTTGCTGCCCATTGCAGTATGAAATACTTCGCTTGCAATGTCAAAGTAAATGCTATAGAATATTTTCATACTTAATAACACGCAAATGAGGAGATTTAAAGTTATGAAACAGAAATTGAGAAATCTTTCGGCACCGGCAAATATAATATTTGCCATTCTTGCAGTTTTTATTTTCATTGCACTCTTGCAGTGGAGCGGAAAAGTTCTGGGACTGATTCCGGGCATGGAAAAGGCGGATGACTATCTGCTGCAGGCTATTGTGGAGACAGTTGTTTTAGTTATTTTTCTTGGCATCACATATTTATTTGGGCTGTGGGATATCTTTAAGGAAAATGTAGCAGGATGGACAAGAAGTTTATACACAGGTGGTTTTTTCATAGTTTATTGTCTGTATGCTGTTGTTTCAGGTATTTATATGTGCTTTTTGAGCGAGCATGGTGATGTGAAGGCATTTTACAACATACTCTTTTTCTTTATTGCGGTCTGCCTTGTAGGGCTCGTTGAGGAGCTGGTGTTCAGAGGCGTGGTGTTCAATCTGCTGCTGAGAGCTTTTCCAAAGACGAAAGGTGGAATCACAGGAGCCGTAGTTTTGGGAGGCGTACTGTTTGGATTGATGCATTTTTCCAATATGGGCGCAGGGGTTAAGTTCAGCAGTTGTCTGATACAGGTTATTTCAGCAGGTCTCATGGGCGTGCTGTTTTGCATGATATACGCGTCTACACGTAATTTCTGGATACTTGCCATTTTCCATACTGTTGTAGATATGGGAGGACTTTTATCATCGGGAATATTTGAGGGAGGAGGAGTGGCCGACAGGATTAATGAGTTTTCGGCAATGAACTGTGTCGCTTTTATCGTGCTCGGTATTCCTATGCTTGTTATGCTGCGTAAATCAAGGCGTATCCGTCTTGAGATGCTCTACAATAATGAGACTATCATAGATGACGAGAGGGAGGGCGTTAAGCTTGCAGTTGTTTCACTGGTGCTTGGTATTTGCAGTATTATTTTCTCGTTTTTTGGATATCTGATGGGACTTGGAATTGTCGGCATGCTTGCTTCCAAAATGTCAAAAAGGGCAAAGCAGTATAACAATGCAATAGCAACTGCCGGTATGATTACATCGATAATAGGATTTGTGCTGTCGGTAATCTGCACGATTGGCATGATGGTGCTGTTTGCAAGCGGCATGTACGACAGACTTGTTAATATGTCGATGCTGCAATAATACGAAGCAGACCTTTGAATGTGGCATAAAGTCTACATTCAAGGGTCATTTTTTAAGGAGAAACCATGAATATTTTACTGACAGCAATAAATGCAAAATATATACATTCAAACCTCGCAGTTTATTCACTGCGCGCCTGTGCCGGGGAGTACAGGGATGCTGTGGAGCTTGCAGAATACACGATAAACAATCAAAAGGATTACATTCTTGAGGAGCTTTATAAGAGAAAGCCCGACGTACTTTGTTTTTCGTGCTATATATGGAATATTGATTATGTGACTGATATTGCACGCGAGTATAAAAAGCTTTGTCCGTCAGTGCCGATATGGGTTGGAGGCCCTGAGGTGTCTTACGAGGTGGAGGCATTTCTGCGGGAAAATCCATACATAGACGGTGTGATGATTGGCGAGGGAGAGGATACCTTTAGAGAGCTGTGCGGTTACTATGCGCATAAAAGAAAGCTTAGTGATATTGCAGGCATTGCTTTCAGAAAAAACAGCACAGGTAATAGTACAAGTGTGAACAACATAGGAGGCAATAAAGCCGGTGAAATAGTATTCACAAGTCCACGCCCAATCAAAAACATGAGTGAAATTCCATTCTGCTATGATACTCTCGATGATTTTTCAAACCGCATCATCTACTACGAGAGCAGCAGGGGATGCCCGTTTTCGTGCAGCTACTGTCTGTCATCGGTGGATAAGACACTGCGTTTCAGGGATACTCGGATTGTCAAAAGAGAGCTTAAGTTTTTTATAGACCAGAAGGTGCCACAGATTAAGTTTGTGGACAGAACCTTCAACTGCAATCATGCTCATGCCATGGAGCTGTGGCGCTTTATAAAGGCAAATGACAATGGTGTGACAAACTTTCACTTTGAGATATCGGCGGATCTGCTGAATCAGGAGGAGCTTGAGCTGATTTCTGATATGAGACCAGGGCTTATACAGCTTGAAATCGGTGTGCAATCCACTAATGAGGTCACGATTAAGGAGATTCACAGGACTATGAAGCTTGAGAGGCTTAAGGAGGTTGTGAAGCTCATTCAAAGCGGCAACAATATCCATGAGCATCTGGATCTGATTGCAGGGCTGCCATACGAGGACTATGACAGCTTTGGGCGTTCCTTTGATGAGATTTATGAGCTTAAGCCAAACCAGCTGCAGCTTGGGTTCTTAAAGGTACTCAAGGGTTCGTACATGTTTGAGCATGCCGCGGAATATGGTATTGTCTACCATGACAAGCCGCCGTATGAGGTCATGTCCACAAAATGGCTTTCGTTTGATGATGTGATAAAGATTAAGCGTGTCGAGGATATGCTTGAGGTGTATTACAACAGCGGACAGTTTGAGATTACGATGAAGCTCATGGAGTGTATCTTTGACAGTGCGTTTGAGTTTTTTCAGGAGCTTGGAGATTTTTATGAGGCAAACGGCTATTTTGGAATGAGCCATTCGCGCATCAGAAGGTGTGAGATACTGCTTGAATTTCTGGCTTTATACCTGCATGGCTGTGACAGCGATGCTATGACTTCTGTGGTATTATCCGAAAATGACGGAGATAGAGATAATACTGATTTTGACGAAAATGCCATAGATAGAGATAATACTGATTTTGATGAAAATGCGCAGATTTACAGCATGATTCAGGAGTCACTCATCTTTGATTTGTACTATCGTGAGAACTGCAAGAGCCGCCCGAGGTGGGCCACAGATATAGGAAGCTTTAAGCACATGACACATGCATACTGTAAGAATGGAAAGCTGTCGCATGTGGAGCCGTTCCACTATATTTTTCCGGACAAGCACACGCGCAAGCTGGATGAACTGCCAAAGTATTATAAGGAGCCGGTGTGGGCGCTTTTCCACTACGACATGAGAGACCCGCTTGACCACCAGGCGCTGGTGGAGTATATAGAATAACAGTAACGTGAAATGACTATAGCGGTAAAAGCCGGAAAGGTTTACGGACTAAGAAAAATGAGCAACATAGATAATATAAAAAATTACACGGTGATTGACCTGGAAATGACAGGCCTTTCTGCAAAAAATGACAAGATAATAGAGATAGGTGCGGCACGTGTGAGGGGCGGCGAGATAGTGGATACGATATCCACACTGGTAAATCCGAAGCAGCATATTCCACAGCGTGTGCAGGAATTAACGGGAATTACCGACAGTGATGTGGAAAACGCGGCAGATATGGACGAGGCTGTGGATAACCTGCTTGATTTTATCGGAGATGATATCATACTCGGGCAGAATGTGACCTTTGATTACAGCTTTTTAAAGCAATGGGCGGTAAATCACAAGCGAACCCTCTCGCTGAATGCATATGATACGCTGAAAATAGCCAGAAAATGTCTGCCTGCTGAGCAGTCGAAGAAGCTGGAGGATTTGTGCGAGTATTTTGGTGTAAACAGGGAAAATGCCCACAGGGCGCTCGATGATGCGATAGAGACAAAGCAGATATTTGAAAAGCTGCTTGCACTGATGGATGAAAAGGGTGAGCCGGTGGAGTCAAAGTCACTTGTATACAAGGCAAAAAAACAGACACCCGCCACGGCCCATCAGGTCAGACAGTTAAAGGAGCTGATGACTGAGTATGGGATAGCAGATGTCATATCGTGGGACAACCTGACCAGAAGTCAGGCCTCAAGGCTGTACGATGAATATCGCAGTAAGTACATTAATAGGTGTGAGTAATTACCGGCCGAGGCGGCATCAGCCTGTAAGCTCTCAAGCATTGAAACAAATTTCGTGAAATTATCATCATATTCAGACAGCTTTTTAAAATTAAGAATGCCATATTTAAGCTTTAAATCAGTGTTTGTCATTCAGGTGAGATTGACAAGGGTTTTATCCCTTAAATCATTTATTTTATCATTATTCTGTCTCTTATACACATCTCCGAGCCCACGAGACTCGACGTCATCTCGTA
>ENA-OZLU01000417-OZLU01000417.1-human-gut-metagenome-genome-assembly--contig:-NODE-417-length-10710-cov-4.319944_pt1 | contig 10710 bp, 7 predicted proteins | sample MGYA00243865_ERZ653795 | MGnify/ENA primary metagenome ERZ653795 (study PRJEB26926, sample SAMN06164833) | human gut metagenome | biome: ENVO:00009003; feature: ENVO:2100002; material: ENVO:00002003... | reverse complement strand
GCTAACAGAAGCGCAGTTGCGGCGCTTTCCGGCGGTCAATATTGAAGACAGCGCCCGCACCTTAACCAAACGCGTCGCCTGGCGATTGCCAGGGCAAAAAGAGATTATTGTTCCTGATATGGAAACGAAAATCGCCGCCCATCTTGCGGGCGTTGGCATTGGTTTTTTGCCAAAATCGCTTTGCCAGTCAATGATCGATAATCAACAACTGGTTAGCCGGGTAATCCCAACGATGCGCCCTCCTTCGCCATTGAGTCTGGCATGGCGCAAATTTGGCAGCGGCAAAGCGGTAGAAGATATTGTGACCTTGTTTACCCAGCGCAGGCCGGAAATCAGCGGATTTTTAGAAATTTTCGGCAACCCACGCAGTTAAAAATCAAGTTTCCTTGCGCGTTGGCGCGTAAAATAGCGCGCAAGCTGATTTGAGGTTCACTTTTAACTATGCAAGAGAGACACACGGAACAGGACTATCGTGCCCTGCTGATTGCTGATACGCCCATTATTGATGTTCGCGCCCCTATCGAGTTTGAGCAAGGCGCAATGCCCGCCGCTATCAATCTGCCGTTAATGAATAACGATGAACGCGCCGCCGTTGGCACCTGCTATAAACAGCAAGGCTCAGACGCAGCGCTGGCGCTGGGGCATAAACTGGTGGCGGGTGAAATTCGTCAGCAGCGTATAGACGCCTGGCGGGCAGCGTGCCTGCAAAATCCGCAAGGTATTCTCTGCTGCGCCCGTGGCGGTCAGCGCTCACATATTGTGCAAAGCTGGTTGCATGCAGCGGGGATTGATTATCCGCTGGTGGAAGGCGGTTATAAGGCACTGCGCCAGACCGCGATTCAGGCGATCATTGAACTGTCACAAAAACCGATAGTGCTGATTGGCGGTTGTACCGGCAGCGGTAAAACGCTATTAGTGCAACAACAGCCAAACGGTGTTGATCTGGAAGGGCTGGCGCGTCATCGCGGTTCGGCGTTTGGTCGCACGTTACAACCACAACTTAGCCAGGCGAGTTTTGAAAACCTGCTGGCTGCCGAAATGCTAAAAACCGACGCCCGTCAGGATTTGCGCCTGTGGGTGCTGGAAGATGAAAGCCGGATGATCGGTTCGAATCACCTGCCGGAATGTCTGCGCGAGCGAATGACTCAGGCGGCGATTGCGGTGGTAGAAGATCCGTTTGAGATCCGTCTTGAACGCCTGAACGAAGAGTATTTCTTGCGTATGCATCATGATTTTACCCACGCTTATGGCGACGAACAGGGCTGGCAGGAATATTGCGAATACCTGCATCACGGACTTTCGGCGATTAAGCGTCGGCTGGGGTTACAGCGCTATAACGAACTCGCTGCCCAGCTGGATACGGCGCTGACAACGCAACTCACCACCGGCAGCACCGACGGTCATCTGGCCTGGCTGGTGCCGTTACTTAAAGAATATTACGACCCAATGTATCGCTATCAGCTTGAGAAAAAAGCGGAAAAAGTTGTCTTTCGCGGTGAGTGGGCGGAAGTGGCGGAATGGGTTAAGGCGCGGTAATGAGGGACGTATTTGTATTAGTCGCGACTTGATCTGACACATGGCCTTGAAAGGTTGAGAGTTACCGGTTTTGATATGAGTGTCGAATCCTTATCCAAAACAAGAGGTAACTCTCATGCTTCATACTGCCAATCCCGTCATCAAACACAAAGCCGGTTTGCTCAATCTGGCTGAAGAACTCAGCAACGTATCAAAAGCCTGTAAAATCATGGGCGTTTCGCGTGATACGTTTTATCGTTACCGCGAACTGGTCGCTGAAGGCGGTGTGGATGCGCAGATTAATCGTAGTCGCCGCGCTCCTAACCTTAAGAACCGTACCGATGAGGCAACTGAACAGGCTGTTGTTGATTACGCCGTCGCTTTCCCGACACATGGTCAGCACCGGGCCAGCAACGAGCTGCGTAAACAGGGGGTTTTATCTCCGACAGTGGTGTCCGTTCTGTCTGGTTACTCCATAACCTTGAGAATCTCAAAAGACGATACTGAACAAATTTTATCAGGTGACGTTCCGTAAAAAGTTGTATGGAGTTCTCGATGCAGTCGGCGCGACTATCAGTACCCCCGCTGAACCTTGGACTATCGGGCCGCCGTACTGGGGCATGTCACCCTGGCGTGCCGCTGGTTTTCCGCTAATGGTTTATTTCCTCTTTCTTTCCCGGCAAGAATTTATTTTAATCCGGAAGGATTATTTATTTTCAGATAGGGACTCACATTAAACACGTAACATTTTAATTAATGCATGGCTGAATATGTATTACACAATGTCAGATATCGTAAAAGACCAGTGCAATTCTATGTAAACTCTCTGACTGTTCATTTTATTTGTTGTTTCAGGGTCGGAACTCACCCTCAATAAACAACTGAATACGAGTAGATATTCATCGTCTGAGCTATATGGCTTTACACAATAGCCGACATGTCTTTTCTCAGTCAGGAATTTTACTTTTCCTCACTACGAAGTTGACGACTTCGATATGGGATAGACTCTTAATTCAAGCAATTACTCTGCACAAGCATCAGGCAATCCAGCTCCAATATTTGTTATAAAATAATGCGTAACATTAATTTCACCAACAAAAAAAAGGTTTACGCTATCCCCTTGCCCTGGTATTTTACCATATTTACACCACACTTTTTTTGTATCTGGATCATTCTCTGATACGATTTTCGCCACTTGTTCCCTGGCCCTCACCGTCAATGTTTTCTTAAACCTCCCCCCATCATCGATTGTTAGGGAAAAATAAGAAAAAAAAATAATCATCTTCTACATTTGTGGATATTGATATATCCACCGCTACGTGCGGAAAAAATCTGGGAGCCATGTAAAAACTCCATCACTTTCTGGTATTGCCATATAGTTTATGTAATGCTTACTTACAAGAGATTCATCTTTGTGTAAATAAAGATAAGTAGTCACGCATAAAAAAACAACGATTATAATAGCAAAAATAAATATTACCATCTTTGAGATGTTACTTGAGATAGCCAGCATCTTGTAAAGCCTTTATCGTTTTTTTATGCTCTGGATTAATATAATCAATACATCTATTTGAGCAATCTTGTGTTAATGGACATGTCAACCCATGTTCATTTACAGCCAAGTCTTTTTTATTATCTTCAATCATCTCAGAATGGGATAACTTTACTTTTCTGCCGTACATACCGAACATATTTAACCCGTAATCTCTAATCTCTTTTTCATAACCCAGCCCTTTCGCTGATCGGCTAACACCAGCGTCATTTAATTTAGACACTCGACAAAATGCCATACAATGGAAAAATTGATCAGTCCCACCTAAATTTAATCTCTTCATATCATCATAAGTATCAGATAATATATCCCATGCTCTTTGATGGTTTAGTTGTTCTTTTTTTCGCATTAACGCTACATCTGCAGGACTTAACCCTAATGGATCAATACCATTCACCGGATTCAGCGGATACGCATACAGACTCCATCCCCCCTCCAGCCCTATCGGGTCCTGAGTGATATACCGCCCCTGCAACGGATCGTAGTACCGGTTCCGGTTGTAGTACAGCCCCGACTCCTTATCATACTGCTGCCCCGGCAGCCGGTACGGCTGGTGCAGGTGATGCGGGTTCTCTTCATTCAGCTGGTTGCCCCACTCATCATACTCCCCGCTCCACGCAATGTTTCCATCCGCATCCATCAGCGCCAGCATTATTTACTATGTAGGAAATTCAAAACACATCCATTTTTCTTATTAATTTCTATAATAAATACACCACCCGCAACTTCATAAGGTAACTTTGCTCCCTCAACAACCCAACTATCTGGTAGTTCCGTAATTAAATATGGTTTTTCTTCTTCTGCAATCCGTTCGCCATAGCGATACCTAACATATATTTCAGCTAATTGTATCGCCATTGTTTCAGTTTTTACCGTATTTTTAACAGAGTATTTATCTAAATGTAATTTTTCCACATACCTCATAAAAATAATGTTTTCATCAGAACCGTAAACAGCTGTCTCATTACAGGCAAATAGTATAAAAAATGAAAGCATCGAAAATATTGAACTATATTTCATTGAATCTCCTTATAGGCCCCACTAATAAAAGCACTAAAATTAATCATGATACGGTATGCATACTGAACTCAATCCCGGGACACTATTTCTGATAAAAATATATTCTCCTTTATTATTAAGCGCCTCAAATCGTCCATCAGGTGTTGCGAGATAAAATGCTTCAAGATTATTATCTTTACTTCTTACAAGATTTTTATCGCTACTTGAAAAAAATTCATCAACATAATCGCCATGACTATCTGCACCGTGAGTATGATAAGCAGCAACTCTATCTGTACCTGTGGGACATTTTCTTTTCAGAGGATATGACTCCTTTCTTAAATTATCAGTTTCTGCCTTAGATGCAAAATATTTTCCATTAGTATCTTTACAGACAATACCAGAGTATTCCATATCATTACATAGAGATCTATTCTGCGTTTCTTTCAAAGCATCTAACGCAGCATCTGCAGTACTATCAAATTTACTTGGTCCTATTATACGTGAAAGAACACCACAAACTCCCCCCGTACATGCTCCAGATCTGGCATCATCCCAAGTCTGCAATAATCCCATAGGGTCAATTTGTTGTAGTGGATTTAAAGGATACTGATATAAATTCCATCCCCCTTTCAACCCCATCGGGTCCTGAGTAATATACCGCCCCTGCAACGGATCGTAGTACCGGTGACGGTTATAGTACAGCCCTGATTCCTCATCATGCTGCTGCCCTGGCAGACGGTACGGCTGATACACATGATGCGGGTTCTCCTCATTAAGCTGGTTGCCCCATTCATCATATTCCGCGCTCCACGCCGTATTGCCGTCTTCGCTGATAAGCGCCAGCGGCAGTCCCCGGTGGTCGCAGTGATAAAGATGAGCTTTTCGCGCCGGTGTGTATTCCGGCTCCACCTGTCTGGCCAGTTGCTCCACCGTCAGCCCGCACTGCGCAAGCCACGCCCGGCTTTCACTGCTCACGCGGTCTGCCCGGATTTCTTCCTCCAGTCTGTCCAGCAGCCGCACCAGTTCAGCCGGAAATACCACGCCGTGCCCGTCCTCGCTCCCTTCCTGCTGCAGCTTCTCCGCCAGGCTGCGGCGCTGCGCTTTCTCCCGCTCGCCGTTGTCTGTTTCGATGCGGATGAGCGGCGCGAAGCTCCCCGGCTGATATACCGTCTGGATACGCGTGGTGTCGGTCTGTACCGTCGTCAGCCGGTCGCCGTCCCACCCGTACCACGTCATCTCCGGTTTACGCGACAGCGACATCCACCCCGTCAGGTCACGCTCCCGCCGCCATACCCGTTTCGCCATTCGCCGTCCCAGCGGGTCGTAGAGGTAGCGGCTCTCGACCAGTGGCTCGCCATGCTGTATCCGCGTGTGGAACACCAGGCGGTGCTGGCTGTCGTAGTGGTAGTGGTGGGTCCGCTCGTCGTCCGTCCGTATCACACCCGTCGGGATGCGGTCCGTCTTCTCCGTCAGTCTGCCGTTCGCCCGTCAGGCGGCCTTTATCGTCATAGCCGTAGTGGACCGACACTCGGTGGCCGTCACTGGTATGGCTGATGGTGGTTAGCCACCCGTGTTCATCATACTGCCACTGTTCCGCCGGGTCGCCGTTCACCGTGCGCCGGGTGATACGGTCTGACGCATCGTAATGCCAGAGGGTGATAAGCCCCTCATCTTCACTCTGCGTGAGTTTTCCGGTCAGGTCATACTGGTAACGTTGCGTCCTGCCATCAAAGCCACGCTGCTCCGTCAGCCTGTCGACCGGGTCATACCGGAACGTGGACTGGCTGCCGTTCTCGTTGGTCAGCACAGTGATGCGCCCGGCAGCGTCATACCCCATGCTGCGCGTCAGACCGCCTTCCGTCACACTCACCGGACGCCCGCGTTTATCATATTCGATGGTGCTGCGTTTACCGTCCGGTGATACCGTTGCTGTCAGGTCGCCTGCGGCGCTGTACTCATAACGGGTCTCCCGCCCCTGCGCATCCCTCTGACTGACCAGTTGCCCACGCGGGTTATAACTGCTGTAAGTGCTGATGCCTTCCTCCCGGTGAACGGCGATTTGTTGACCGTACCGGTCGTACTCATACCGCGTCGTGTACCCCGAGCAGTCCGTGAAGGCCAGCAGTTGACCGTAACGGCTCCATGCCATCTGTTTTGTACTGCCCGTCGCGTCCTGTATCCCTGTCGGCAGCTCACTCGCCGGGTCATCATAGCTGTACCGCGTTGTCTCACCGCTGCGCGAGGTCTCCGCCGTCAGCCTTCCCTTCTCATCATACTCCCGGCTGCTGCGAAGCCCGTCCGGGTACGTCACCGACGTCACCTGCCGCTGGCTGTTATAGCCATACCGTACCGTCCTGCCGTCCGGCCCCGTCACCGCCGTCACCGCACCCGACGCCATATGCAGGCTGTACTCCGTCCGCCGCCCCGCCGCATCCGTCTGTGCCTTCAGCCTCCCCGCCTCATCATACTCGCTGCGGGTGATGCTCCCGTCCGCATGTTCCTTCTTCACCACCCGCTTCAGGCCACCCTCGCCTTCCGTGTACAGCACCTCCCGCCGGTTCAGGCTGTCCGTGATGATTACCCGGCTCTCTCCGTACTCAAAGCGGTAGTCCAGCCCCTCCGGGTTGACCTGCTCCGTCACCCGACCGGTATCATCATACCGGTAGCAGCTCTCCGGCCTCCCCGCATAATGGTGCGCCACCATCCGCCCGGCGTGCTCCGCATCATAAGTAAACCCGCGCACCTGCATCCCGCTGCGGTCATACACCGCCCGCAGTTCACCACCGGCCGTGTACGTGTAGCGCGCCAGCGGCGCAGTCGGCTGTTCATCCGGGTATGCCGGGTCGTGTGTCAGCCATACCGCCTCCAGCCGGATACCGTTATCGGCACCGTACTCTGTACCGGCGGGCAGCGTGTCGGGGAAAACCTGAGAAGAGGAAACAGAACGGGGACTGGCCGGGGAAGATAAGGAAGAGGCGCGCTGTTTACGGAAGGCTTCCGCCCGCTGCGCCTGCGTGGTCAGCGCCAGGTGAAAACGGCGGCCCGCGCCGTCCGTCACCCCGGTGATTTCGCCAGCCAGCTCGCCTGCGGCCTCGCGGTGGAAAATCAGTGAGCGCCCGAAGCCGTCCACCACGCCCGTCAGCACCCGGTATGCGGGCGGCTCCGGCGGCGGCACCTCGTCCGCCTCCGGCACACGCTCCGGCCAGCCGAGTATCAGCCACTGCCCGGTTGTGCTGACAGCCATCATATAGGTGTGTGGACTCAGACGGACCGCTTCCGGCAACGCCCGCCAGAGCCGCGCAAGCGGATGGCCTTTGTGTTGTTTCAGCACTCCGCCCCTTGCCAGCCAGAACGACTCGCTGCGGCTGTAGCTTATCTCGCCGGGAAACAACGGCTCAAAGTGAATGCTCCTACCACCGCTGTCGTTGAGTATCAGGCCTTCATCGCGTATCTGTAAGCGGATATCAGAAGGCGCTTTCCAGCCGGGGCCAAACACTCCCACCGGCGCGGGTGTCCTGGTCCGGTAGCTGCTGTAGGTGCGGGAGAGAATGAACGGCAGCGGGCCGGGCAGCGCAAGGTCCGTCTCGCCGGGCAGCACCTTCGCCCCCAGCAGCGGATTTACCGGGTTGCCCGAAGTCATCCCGCCCGGACACACCGAGCACGCCACGCCGGTGGGCGCGCCAATTCTTACACCTGCCGAACCCTGGACAATAGGACCGCCATACTGAGTCATATCTCCCTGACGCGCCGCTGGTTTTCCGCTCATGATTCAATTCCTTCTTCTGTTTATTTTTAATGCTTGTTTGTTACTGAATACCGAACAGGTACGGGATCAGTACTCTCTCATATCCGGCGTATCCTGCTTTTCATCAGGGGTCTTCGGTGGGGATTTCGAGGCTGCACAGTTCCAGTTAATCAACAGTGAGTCACCATTAACCTGCTCCTTACCCTGCAAATGAATTTTTGTGCCGTTGAGAAAAATTTGTCCGTCCTTCGTCAGCACCAGCCTTGCCTTACCACAGCAGAGTTCAAGATGCTCACCGGCAGAATAAACTGCTGTTTGTCCGGTGTTTTCCTTCATCGTCTTGCCCACCGAGAAGGTGACGTTATTCCCCACATTGACGCTGTAGCCCATTCCCACCATCAGTGATTTATGCAGCCCTACCTGTGAGGACTGCAACAACGCCACCGAGGTATTCATAATGCCGCCTACCGTCGTCTGGTAAGCTACACCCACCGTCAGCGCACGAATGATCCCCACCTTTTCAACCTGGTTTGATCCCACTTTGATAATCTGGTTACTGCCCACCGTTTCCACCTGGTTGACACCAACCGTCTGTATCTGATTAACGCCAATGTTCTGGATCTGGTTATTGGTAACGGTGATCGCCTGGTTGTTACCTATTTTTTCGGCATGGTTGTTTATCACATCAGTGGTGCGGTTATTCAGCACCTCGGTGTTCATGTTCTTCTGCGCGTGGATGTAGACCTGTTCTTTCCCTGTCGCATCGTCAAACTTCAGTTCATTAAACCCGCTGCCCTTATAGGTTTTCGAACGAATGGTCATCTGCGTCTTTGTTCCCGGCAGGCTGCCGGGTGTGCGGTTTTCCTGGTGGTAGGTGCGCCCCATAATGATCGGCTGGTCCGGATCGCCGTTGAGGAAGTCCACAATCACCTCCTGACCCACACGCGGTATCGCCAGGTGGCCAAAACCGGTGCCTGCCCACGCCTGTGCCACACGGATCCAGCACGAACTGTCTTGGTCTGCCGGGTTATAACGGTCCCAGTTGAACTTCACCCGCACGCGACCATGTTCGTCGCAGAAGATTTCCTCGCCTGCCGGTCCCGTCACGACGGCGCTCTGCGGGCCGTCCACCAGCGGTTTCAGCAACGGCTGTGGTCGCCATGTTCTGTCTGCCGGTATTACCGCAAAATGGTTATCCAGCGTGGTGCCTGAACCCCTGCGTCCCGGTACCGCCTGCGGCTGTTCGCCGTGAAGATCGCTCGCCACCACCTGCCATTCCCGGTTCAGGTTCGCCTGCGGATGCCCCGTCAGCACAATTCGCCGTCCCGGCCATATCTCCGGCGAACGGCTTGTTCCGCGCGCCACTTCTGCGTTGTTTCGCCAGCCGTCCATCTGCCAGCGGGCAAAGTTCTGCCCGTGGGCGCCCTTGAAACGTCCGGGGTAGTCATACACTTCATACTGCGTGCGCTGGTAGTCCTGGTGCTGGCCCTCCTGGTCAAAACGCCCTGCCCAGCCGGGACGTTTAAAGGTGTAGTCTTTTGTCACCACGGAAGAAGGACGGATTTGTGCGCTGTAGCGGAACTGGCTGATGCAGAGGGTGCTCACCTCGGTACGGGTGTTCGGATTCCAGGGGATCTCAAAGGACTCCGGCAGATAACGCACGGTGTCGCACAGGACCAGGCTCTGGTCGGTACTTTTTTGCGCGTGCTCCTCATAAAAGAAGATGCCTTCCTCCGCCGCCATCCGGCACAGGAAATCGTAATCGGTTTCGCCGTACTGGACACAAAACTCACGGGAAGGATGCGGCTCGCTGAACAGCGGACTCCATTCGGTCACCCCGTTTTCCTGCAACATCGTGCCGAGGATGCTTTTGATGTCCTCGTTCTGGAAGATACGGAAGTTCTGGCGCAGACCGGCACGCCACAGCGGCGGGTGCACCTTCATGCTGTACAGCATCTGGTTTTTGTCGTTCTCCCCCAGTTCAAACCAGGTCACCACACCTTTCACCCGGCGCTGTACGTCATCGCCCTGCCATATCGTCAGGTAGGCCATTTTGTCCAGTATTTGCTGAAATTCAAGGGAGAGAAACTGCTGGCTGACCAGGGAGAGATCGAGGGAAAAGAGCGAAGAGAGTGACTGGTTCAGATGAAAGGAAACCACCGCAAAAGCATCCGGCGGCAGGCCGTCCACTTCCAGTGTGAAACGTAATCCGGTTGACATAGCAACCTCCGTGAAAATGAATAATAATCCGCACATATTGCATGTACAACATGTCGGGCGGATGAGATAAGCGAGTCGACATCTGGCGTTACCGGGGAATATCAGAAAAATGTCATGGTTATGTGATGATTTAGTCTGGGATTTTACTTCAGAGAAACGGGTGTCTGTTTAGTCAACAAAATAATCACAAACGCAACGGATGGGTTCTCGACGTTATTCACGACAGGCTCGTACATTACAGCGAGTAATAAAAAACCTGATATGCAAAGTCAAACCAATATTCATAATGTCTTTTTATTCACAACAATAAATAATTCAATAACAATCATTGAAATGAATGATGATTTGTATTAGGAATATACGCTACCGCCCCACCCTGATAACATGATCTGCACATTGCCATCTTAACGTCGTTAAACACTGGCTTAATAGTGGATATTTCAAATTAGGAATTTATTAAATTCACCTGATGAATATCATAAGCAAATAGCATAGAAAATAATGACAATTCCCCCGAGGGGACCATTTCCAAAGCACTGCACCACCACCAGGTGCCCGGATGATCTTGCTTCAGTGGTAAGAGTACCTGATTCATTGTTCCCAAAATGATGTTTTCCCCGGCCCCGCCAATAATGTGCAGCTCTCACGTGATAATCTATTGATTCTGTCTCTTATA
>ENA-OZLU01000412-OZLU01000412.1-human-gut-metagenome-genome-assembly--contig:-NODE-412-length-10742-cov-3.943576_pt1 | contig 10742 bp, 8 predicted proteins | sample MGYA00243865_ERZ653795 | MGnify/ENA primary metagenome ERZ653795 (study PRJEB26926, sample SAMN06164833) | human gut metagenome | biome: ENVO:00009003; feature: ENVO:2100002; material: ENVO:00002003... | reverse complement strand
CGCTGTCGTGCTAACTATTTTGTCCGCCATAGCCCAAATCAACTGGCCTGGCATGCCCGCCATTTATTACAGCATGATTTAAGCAAACCGCTGGTATTGCTTAGCCCGCAGGCTACGCGTGGAGGCACCGAGATTTTTATCTGGAGCCCGGACCGCCCCTATCTGTTTGCCGCCGTCTGTGCCGAATTAGACCGCCGCAATTTAAGTGTTCACGACGCACAAATTTTCACCACTCGCGACGGTATGGCGATGGATACCTTTATCGTGCTGGAACCCGATGGCAGCCCGCTGTCCGCAGATCGTCATGAGGTTATTCGGTTTGGTCTGGAGCAAGTACTGACGCAAAGTAGCTGGCAGCCACCGCAGCCCCGTCGCCAACCCGCCAAATTACGCCATTTTACTGTTGAAACCGAAGTAACGTTTTTGCCGACCCATACCGACCGCAAATCGTTCCTTGAGCTTATCGCGCTCGACCAGCCAGGACTGCTGGCGAGAGTCGGGAAAATTTTTGCCGATCTGGGAATTTCGCTTCATGGTGCCCGAATTACAACCATTGGCGAGCGAGTAGAAGATTTATTCATAATTGCCACCGCTGACCGGCGTGCACTTAATAACGAGTTGCAGCAGGAAGTGCATCAGCGGTTGACAGAGGCCCTCAATCCAAACGATAAAGGGTGATGTGTTTACTGATATGAAAAGAGTTTAACAATGCAGCAGTTACAGAACATTATTGAAACCGCTTTTGAACGCCGTGCCGAGATCACGCCAGCCAACGCAGACACCGTTACCCGCGAAGCGGTAAATCAGGTGATCGCCCTGCTGGATTCCGGTGCACTGCGTGTAGCGGAAAAAATTGACGGTCAGTGGGTGACGCATCAGTGGTTGAAAAAAGCGGTGCTGCTCTCTTTCCGTATTAATGATAATCAGGTGATCGAAGGGGCAGAAAGCCGCTACTTCGACAAAGTGCCGATGAAATTCGCCGACTACGACGAAGCACGTTTCCAGAAAGAAGGCTTCCGCGTTGTGCCACCAGCGGCGGTACGTCAGGGTGCATTTATTGCCCGTAACACCGTGCTGATGCCGTCTTACGTCAACATCGGCGCATATGTTGATGAAGGCACGATGGTTGATACCTGGGCGACCGTCGGTTCTTGTGCGCAGATTGGTAAAAACGTCCACCTTTCCGGTGGCGTGGGCATCGGCGGCGTGCTGGAGCCGCTGCAGGCTAACCCGACCATTATTGAAGATAACTGCTTCATTGGCGCACGCTCCGAAGTGGTTGAAGGGGTGATTGTCGAAGAAGGTTCCGTCATCTCTATGGGCGTATACATTGGTCAGAGCACCCGTATTTACGACCGTGAAACCGGCGAAATCCACTACGGTCGCGTTCCGGCGGGGTCTGTGGTTGTTTCAGGTAATCTGCCGTCGAAAGATGGCAAATACAGCCTCTACTGTGCGGTTATCGTTAAGAAAGTTGACGCGAAAACTCGCGGCAAAGTCGGCATTAACGAACTGCTGCGTACCATCGATTAAGAGTACATATACGGGCAGCATGATGCTGCCCGTATGCTTTCTGGCTCAGAATAATTCGTCCTACTCATTCTTCTTCCCCCCTTTTTTAAATACTTTTTCATCTTGTTTCGGACTGTCATGTAATTCGCAAAACGAAGATAAATGTGTTAATCCATCCCATGGAATATCACCACAATAAAGCAGGTAATTTTTTGATTTTTACGCCATGATAGAAGTCTGGAAGAAAAAGGCTTTCTGCGATCACAGTCGAGCCGGGCGGGCCAGGCCAAATGCTAAAATAAGCACAATTTACTGACTCATTTTGAGGTAACGCTATGTACGACAATCTGAAAAGTCTGGGTATTACCAATCCTGAAGAAATTGATCGTTACAGCCTCCGGCAGGAAGCCAACAACGATATTCTGAAAATCTATTTCCAGAAAGACAAAGGCGAGTTTTTCGCCAAGAGCGTTAAGTTTAAATATCCGCGTCAGCGTAAAACGGTCGTCGCTGATGGTGTGGGTCAGGGTTATAAAGAAGTCCAGGAAATCAGCCCGAATCTACGGTATATCATTGATGAGCTTGATCAAATCTGCCAGCGTGACCGCAGCGAAGTTGATCTTAAGCGTAAGATCCTCGACGACTTACGTCACCTGGAGTCAGTCGTAACCAATAAGATCAGCGAGATTGAAGCCGATCTGGAAAAACTAACGCGTAAATAATGCCGAACTGACGGTTAACTCGGACATTCCCCTCTACCCTTCGGGCTGAGGGGAATGAGCCAGCGCCGCCTCGACCTTAACGCATAACCTACCGCTCTTCATCCAGCTGCAACGCCACATACAGCAGCAACCTGTCATCAAAATTACCCAAATCAAGCCCGGTCAGTTCCGATATACGATTAAGCCGATACTCCAGAGTATTACGATGAATAAACAGCGCCTTTGACGTAGCCAGCGGTTGCACATTGTGGCGAAACCACGCCGCCAGCGTTCGTCGCAGCAAGCCATTATTGTCCATCGCTTTCAGCCGCGCCAGCGGTCGCGCCAGTTCGTTGGCCTGCCAGTCGCCACGCAAACTGTCGAGTAACACAGGTAACATCAGATCCTGATAAAAATAGCAGCGACTTTCTGGCATCCGCTGTTTACCCACCACCATCGTCGTTTTCGCCGTACGATAGGATCGGGCAATACTGCCAGGACCGGTAAAATAGTTGCCCAGCGAAACGCGAAAACGCAGCTGGCCATACTCTTTCATGCGGGTAATCAGTTGTTCAACTCGCTTACGATGATCTTTTGCATCCCAGCGCCCAAAAGAGTTCAACGCCGGTTTCAACACCACCATTTCGGTCAGCGAGACAATCGCCACCAGATTATTACGCTCGGGCGTAGTCAGCGCATTTTGCAGTTGTTGTAACTCCGCCATTGCGCTGTCCACGCCAAGCTGACCGCTGTCGACCTCAACAATAGCCACTACTCGCGGTTGATTGAGATCGATCCCCAGCCGTTGCGCCCATTCAGTAAGTGCGGGAGTATTCTCCTCAGCCTGAATCAGGTTCATCACCAGTTCTTCCCGCAAACGGCTATCCTGCGCCAACAGGTGCATCAACCGCGACTGTTCCAGCATCATTTCAGCCGTCATGCAGACCAGTTCGCCATATTTACGCAGATTCTCTGGTTCACCTGTCAGGCCAATTACGCCGACAATTTCACCTTCCAGCCGTAACGGTAGATTAATCCCTTGCCGCACACCGTGCAGATGACGTGCCACCGCGTCATCGATATCGACGACTCGTCCCTGTGAAAGTACCAGCAATGCACCTTCGTGCAATTCACCAATACGCTCACGATCGCCGCTGCCGATAATTCGCCCACGGGCATCCATTACGTTGATATTGGTATCGATGATGCGCATGGTACGTGCCACGATATCCTGCGCCATTTTGGTATCAAGATGCCAGCCAGCCATAAGTCCTCCGTTATGCACGGCTTAGCATAAGGAAGTACGTAACGTACGGCATTGTGCAAATGCCTAAAGGATGATGAAGATGTATGGAGTTGTGGTGAAGTTCACAGATTGTAAGGAGAACCCCTTCCCGTTTTCAGGAAGGGGTTGAGGGAGATTACTGCATTAACAGGTAGATGGTGCTGTCGCCGCGCTGAATGTTCAGTGCCAGCACAGACGGTTTGCTGTCGAGAACTTTACGCAGTTCAGCGATGTTTTTCACTGCCTGCTGGTTCGCGCCAATAATCACATCACCTTTCTTCAGGCCGATCTGCGCAGCCGGAGTGCCCGTTTTCACGTTGTTCACTACCACGCCCTGATCTTTGCCTTTGTTGCTCATCTCAGCGCCTTCAATGCCGTTGAAGATGGAGCTGGAATCAACCTGATTCTGGCTGCTCTGCTGCAGTTCCAGATTCACGTTGACCTGCTTACCGTCGCGCAGCAAGCCCAGGGTCAGTTTGCTGCCCACCGGCATAGTACCCACCTGAGCACGCAGTGCGGCAAAGCTGCTGATTGGCTTACCGTTCAGTGAGGTGATCACATCACCCGCTTTAATGCCCGCTTTTGCAGCGGAGGAATTAGGCAGAACCTGGCTTACGAAAGCACCGCGCTGGGCGTCAACTTTCATCGCTTTCGCCAGTTCGGAATTCAGCTCAGTCCCCATAATACCCAGCTCACCGCGTTTCACCTGGCCGTATTCCACCATCTGCGAGGTCAGGTTTTTCACCATGTTGCTCGGGATAGCAAAACCGATACCGATGTTGCCGCCGTCCGGTGCGAGGATCGCGGTGTTGATACCGATCAGTTCGCCGTTCAGGTTAACCAGCGCACCACCGGAGTTACCACGGTTGATCGCTGCATCGGTCTGGATGAAGTTTTCGTAGTTTTCGGCATTCAGGCCGCTACGCCCCAGCGCAGAGACAATCCCGGAAGTTACCGTCTCTCCCAGGCCAAACGGGTTACCAATCGCTACGGTGTAATCACCCACGCGCAGTGCATCAGAATCCGCCATCTTAATTGCGGTCAGGTTTTTCGGGTTCTGGATCTGAATCAGCGCGATATCAGAGCGCGGATCTTTGCCAACCATCTTCGCGTCGAACTTACGGCCATCGCTCAGTTGAACTTTAATGACCGTCGCGTTATCAACAACGTGGTTGTTGGTGACGACATAGCCTTTATCGGCATCAATGATGACGCCGGAACCCAGCGCCATGAATTTCTGTTGCTGGCCGCCACCATTACCGCCCTGGCCACCCTGGCAGAACGGAGAGCTCTGGAACGGAGAACCTTCCTGGCAGAACGGAGAATCATCACCGAAGAACTGCTGGAAATTACGCGGCATACGCGGCGTATTAACGGTTGTGCTACCTTCTACGTTAATGCTGACCACTGAAGGCATCACCTTTTCGAGCATCGGTGCAAGGCTTGGCATCTGCTGGGCTGTCGTTGCTGAAGAAGTCTCAGCCGCCGTTGCAGAGAGCGGAGATAACGCCAAACCTAAACTCAGAGCCAGTGCACTCAGTGCTAATGTGGTTTTTTTCATGTATTTCAGTCTCGATTAACAGATAACGCAAAATTGCTGTGTTCTTCAGATTCGTTTTATAGCGCGAAGTTCCGAACTAAAGTTTCTGCAAAAGGTAAAAATTTATTGTTCGTCTTTACAAAAGCCTGGTTATTGTTCTACGGCCATCAGACGTCGGTATTCATCCCACGCATAGAGGTCGGTCATACCGCTGATATAATCCTGCAGCAGGCGGCAACGGTAATAATATTCCCATAGCGGAAACTCAGGAGAATCTGACGGTAATTTACTGACAGCCTCGACATAGGCCAGCCGATGGCGCGTCGAGAGTTTGTGGAATAAGCGCGATTCAATAGGGAAACGTTTCACCCGTTCTTTTTCTACCAGTTCAGTAAAGTCTGATAACGACAGGCTTAATAAAGGACGATAAATCTCTAATAATCCGCTAATGACCCGATAGCCCTGCAATTCAAGCTGCTCGACATCTGGATGGCTAAACACATGTTTTACAGCGACATTTTTATATAGCTTAAGAAGATCGCTGCATTCGCTGGCATCTTCCAATAATGCATGATTAAACGTTCCGGCGAAAATCGCAGGCAGATTATCAATAAATCGTTGTGCCGCATAGGGTACCAGTTTATTTAGGGTATTTACTCGTAAATACATAAAAAACTGATCTTCCGTACTGCGGCTTAAACTATTTGAGCGTGATTTTTCCCAGGCATTTTCAACCACCAGCGAAAAGAGCGAACCTTTCTCATGCTGGCCCCACGCTTCGTGCAAATGATGATAAAGCTGCTCAACGGTAAATATTCTTTTCTCTACCGCATCTTCAAGGTCTGCCACACAATAGGAGATGTCGTCGGCAGCTTCCATAATCCACGTTAATGGAAAACGACTGTAAAGCGCCAAATTAAGTTCTTTACGCAACCGGGCAATATAGGCTTCTTCAGAAAGATAATAACCCGGCTTTTTCATTAAATAGTGATGTGTCTCAGGCGTTTCGCCACGCCACCACGCCGGACGGGTATATTTTAAAATACCGCCAACCTGTGCCCAGGTGAGATTCATCCGCATCAATGTATGCACCAGACGAATGCCTTGTGCATTCCCCTCAAAATGACATAAGTCCTGACGAATCTTGCGCCGCAGCTCGTTAAGCGGTTCTTCCCCGTCCCGTAAACGTAGTGCCGCCACGCTGCAGCGATCGTCAGTCAGAGGCTGGCTTTCGGCATCTTCCGGGTGCAAACGTTGGCGAAACCAGTCATTTATCGCTGCTTCGCCAAAATGACCAAACGGCGGATTGCCGATATCGTGCATCAGGCATGACATCTCAACAATGCTTTCAAAAGGTCCGGTCAGTTCATCCAGGCCGTATGCTTCCAGCAATTTAAGCTCTTTCAGACGGCTTAAAATTTCTTTGGCGATGTAGCGCCCCACCTGCTGGACTTCCATCGAGTGAGTAAGACGCGTGCGCACGGCGGCATTGCGCTCCAGTGGAAAAACCTGGGTCTTTTGTTGCAGACGACGAATTGCCGGAGAGTTGATGATACGCCCGCGATCGCTCTCGAAGATCCGCAGGATCTCATGTTCGGTTTTAACGCCCTGCGGTGAACGGTAACGACGATGCCAGTTTATTTTTTTTCGGAAATCAATCTGTGCCATGTCCTCTCCCGCGTGAGAAATACGCTTCCCCGTAAGCGCATGGTAAACTATGCCTTCAAATCGGGCTTATCGCGAGTAAATCTATGAAAATCGGCATCATTGGTGCAATGGAAGAAGAAGTTACGCTGCTGCGTGACAAAATCGAAAACCGTCAAACTATCAGTCTCGGCGGTTGCGAAATCTATACCGGCCAACTGAATGGAACCGAGGTTGCGCTTCTGAAATCGGGCATCGGTAAAGTCGCTGCGGCGCTGGGTGCCACTCTGCTGTTGGAACACTGCAAGCCAGATGTGATTATTAACACCGGTTCTGCCGGTGGCCTGGCACCAACGCTGAAAGTGGGCGATATCGTTGTCTCGGACGAAGCACGTTATCACGACGCGGATGTCACGGCATTTGGTTATGAATACGGTCAGTTACCAGGCTGTCCGGCAGGCTTTAAAGCTGACGATAAACTGATCGCTGCCGCTGAGGCCTGCATTGCCGAACTGAATCTTAACGCTGTACGTGGCCTGATTGTTAGCGGCGACGCTTTCATCAACGGTTCTGTTGGTCTGGCGAAAATCCGCCACAACTTCCCACAGGCCATTGCTGTAGAGATGGAAGCGACGGCAATCGCCCATGTCTGCCACAATTTCAACGTCCCGTTTGTTGTCGTACGCGCCATCTCCGACGTGGCCGATCAACAGTCTCATCTTAGCTTCGATGAGTTCCTGGCTGTTGCCGCTAAACAGTCCAGCCTGATGGTTGAGTCACTGGTGCAGAAACTTGCACATGGCTAAGTCACTGTTCAGGGCGCTGGTCGCCCTGTCTTTTCTTGCGCCACTGTGGCTCAACGCCGCGCCGCGCGTCATCACGCTTTCTCCCGCCAACACTGAACTTGCCTTTGCCGCCGGGATCACGCCGGTTGGGGTCAGCAGCTATTCCGACTATCCTCCACAAGCGCAAAAGATTGAGCAGGTTTCCACCTGGCAGGGGATGAATCTGGAACGCATTGTCGCGCTGAAACCCGATCTGGTGATTGCCTGGCGTGGAGGTAATGCCGAGCGGCAGGTTGACCAGCTGGCTTCGCTGGGAATAAAAGTGATGTGGGTCGATGCGACAAGCATTGAACAAATTGCCAATGCGTTACGTCAACTGGCCCCCTGGAGTCCGCAACCAGACAAGGCCGAACAAGCCGCGCAATCCCTGCTGGATCAGTACGCGCAATTGAAAGCGCAATATGCTGATAAACCTAAAAAACGTGTTTTTCTGCAATTCGGCATTAATCCGCCATTTACCAGTGGAAAAGAGTCGATTCAGAACCAGGTACTCGAAGTTTGTGGCGGAGAAAACATCTTTAAAGACAGCCGGGTTCCCTGGCCGCAAGTTAGCCGCGAACAGGTGTTAGCACGCTCGCCACAGGCGATTGTCATTACAGGCGGACCGGACCAAATTCCTAAAATCAAACAATACTGGGGTGAACAGCTCAAAATTCCCGTTATTCCTCTCACGAGTGACTGGTTTGAACGTGCAAGCCCACGTATTATCCTCGCTGCACAACAGCTCTGTAATGCGCTTTCACAGGTAGATTAGTGCCTGACCTTTTCAGGTGCTCAGTGGGGATTGAACAATGCTCGTCTATTGGCTGGATATAGTCGGCACAGCGGTATTTGCCATCTCCGGCGTTTTGTTAGCCGGAAAATTGCGTATGGACCCTTTTGGTGTTCTGGTACTGGGCGTGGTTACCGCTGTAGGCGGCGGGACAATTCGCGACATGGCGCTGGATCACGGCCCGGTATTTTGGGTGAAAGATCCCACCGATCTGGTCGTTGCAATGGTCACCAGCATGCTGACCATCGTGCTGGTGCGCCAGCCAAGACGCTTACCAAAATGGATGTTGCCGGTGCTGGACGCCGTTGGTCTGGCGGTGTTTGTCGGCATTGGCGTGAATAAAGCCTTTAATGCGGAAGCCGGTCCGTTAATCGCGGTTTGTATGGGCGTCATTACTGGCGTTGGCGGCGGGATCATTCGTGATGTACTGGCCCGCGAAATCCCCATGATTTTACGTACAGAAATCTACGCAACTGCCTGTATTATCGGCGGTATTGTCCACGCTACGGCTTATTACACATTTTCCGTACCACTGGAAACAGCCAGTATGATGGGCATGGTCGTGACGCTATTGATTCGGCTGGCGGCTATTCGTTGGCATCTTAAGCTACCGACGTTTGCGCTGGATGAGAATGGGCGTTGAAGAGAGAAGATGTGCCGGATAGTTTATCCGGCACATGAACAACAGATTAGATACTAAAGGAAGAACCGCAACCGCAGGTGCTTTTCGCGTTCGGGTTGGTCACGATGAAACGAGAACCTTCCAGACCTTCGGTATAATCAACGGAACCGCCGACCAGATATTGCAGGCTCATCGGATCAACCACCAGGCCAACGCCCTGTTTTTCGATGGTCATATCGCCTTCGTTCACCTGATCATCAAAGGTGAAACCATACTGGAAGCCGCTGCAACCGCCACCGGTGATATACACGCGTAATTTCAGATTCGGGTTATCTTCGTCAGCGATCAGGCTTTTAACTTTGTTGGCTGCTGCGTCGGTAAACTCCAGCGGCAGTGCTACGTCATCACTCATATTTTGCTCCAAACGACATCGGCAATTGGGCAAATTCTAACCCAATAATAATCGCCATTATCTAATACCCTGGTATTTCGTTCAAGTATTCTCGCTGGCTGATGCGGCCTTGCTTCGCGCCAGTTGCTCAGCTTCCTGTTTTGCCAGCGTGCGCGCAAGAATCGCCGAGTATAGCGGTTTCCCGCCGGTAAATTGCGCTAATAGTGTTGCGCCAAGACCGGTAATAATCATTGGCAAAATGAGCTGGTAGTTATCGGTCATCTCCAGAACCAGAATGATCCCCGTTAACGGCGCGCGAATAGATGCCGCCAGTAATGCCCCCATTCCGGCAATAGCAAACGTCCCCGCCTCCAGGTGATATTGCGGAAACAGCTCAACGGCAACCATTCCGAAAGCGGTTCCCAGCACAGTACCCAGCGCCAGCATCGGGGCAAAAATACCGCCCGGCGCGCCGGAAGAGAAGCAGAGTAAGGTGGTAATGACCCGAGCGACGAAGATAAACACCAGCATTCCCATGCTGAAATTCCCCGCGGTAGCGATAGGAATCAGGTTAAAACCGCCGCCCGACGTTGCTGGTGCCACAAACCCCAGCAATCCACACAGACCGCCAATCGCACCACCCATCAGTACCCATTTGGTAATATTGCCGCCGTGCACACGGTGCAGCAAATCCTGCATCCCCAGCACCCATTTATTAAAAATAGGGCCGAAAATGCCAAAAATAATACCGAGGATCAGATAAAGCCACAGCGTATTAAGCGGCGCATCAGAAAGTTTACCGACGTCAATCAACGCAACTTCATGATTAAAAATCCGGTACATAATGGTCGACATAATGACGCCAATAAATACCGCTTTAATCGAAATTAACGTATAGCGAAACTGCGGACGCATCTCTTCGATAATAAACAAAATACCCGCCAGCGGCGCGTTAAAGGCCGCAGCCAGCCCCGCAGCAGCACCGGTTGCCAGCAGCGTATGGCGAGCTTCATCACCTTTCAGGCGGAAAATATCAAGCACCATGCGACCGATATTGCCGCCGATCTGCACGGTTGGTCCTTCGCGCCCTAGCACCATGCCTCCGCCGAGTGTCCCCAGCCCGCCAAAGAATTTCACCGGCAACACACGCCACCAGCGAACGGGACGTTGATCTTCCAGCGCCCCTTCAATTTCCGGGATCCCCGAACCACCTGCTTCCGGCGCGTATTTGCGCACCAAAAAGTAGCCGAACATCGCCAGCACCGCCGAACAGAGAAAAGCGACGGTTAACAGAAGCGGATAATTATCAGCAGTATGTACCAGCGCCCCCATACGTTGGTTCTGCAACCAGGCGACACCTTTGTCAAAAGCAACCGCTGCCAGCCCGACAAGCTGTCTCTTATACACATCTGACGCTGCCGACGAATAGC
>ENA-OZLU01000408-OZLU01000408.1-human-gut-metagenome-genome-assembly--contig:-NODE-408-length-10773-cov-4.786154_pt1 | contig 10773 bp, 8 predicted proteins | sample MGYA00243865_ERZ653795 | MGnify/ENA primary metagenome ERZ653795 (study PRJEB26926, sample SAMN06164833) | human gut metagenome | biome: ENVO:00009003; feature: ENVO:2100002; material: ENVO:00002003... | reverse complement strand
GCTCGGAGATGTGTATAAGAGACAGCAGTAAAACAGGCAGGTGAATTATGATTAAAATAGCATTCTTTGATGTGGATGGCACCCTGCTTCGGCTGGGACATAAAGAATTATCCGCAAACACTGTTGCTGCACTTAAGCAGTTCCACCAAAATGGCATCATCCTTTGTATGGCTACCGGAAGAGGCTACACCGGTGTGCCTCATTTTGATGGAATTGATTTTGATGTCCTGCTCACCTTTAACGGTTCATTCGTCACCGCAGGCAATGATATCATCTTCAAAAACCCTATTAATGAGCACGACAAATATCAGATAATTTCCAATCTAAAGCAGATGAACCGCGCCATTGCAATCAGCAACGAGCATATGATTGTCACAAACGGTACCGACCCTGATTTAGAGCAGTACTTTGCCTTTGGCAGCGAAAAGCTTAAAATTGCTGACAATTTTGACGAGATAAGCAGGACTGATATATATCAGATTATGTGCTCCTGCAAAAAAGATGAGCACTCACAGATTCTATCCGGCGCGCCCCACTCACAGATAACTGCATGGTGGGATAAGGCCGTTGATATTATTCCGCTTAACAGCGGCAAAGGCAATGCAGTTGCTGCAGTGCTTAGACATTATGGTTTCTCAAAGGATGAAGCAATTGCTTTCGGTGACGGACATAACGACATTGAAATGCTTGAAGCTGTAGGCATGGGTATTGCCATGGGCAATGCAAAGGACGAAGTCAAAGATAAGGCTGATTTTGTATGCAAATCTGTTGAGGAAGACGGAATATATCATTATTGTATTGAAAACAAACTGATTTTTTAAAAGAGATATACTTATGAACTTAGACAACAATTTACGACAACTACTCGAAAACGAAACCAAAATACATCTTGCGGAAATCCGCTTTCTCTACCAGAAGCTCGACAGACAGCTTGGGCTTAACGGTGCAAGGATTCCCATCACCTTCGGCTTTGATACGGACAGGCTTGGCGCATACACTCCGGGCTTTGGGCAGGATGAAGAAGAATTTCATTTTTCACTGCTGTTCATCGGCTACTGTGTGGCAAAGCCATTGTCAAAGGATGACAGGATGGATTTATATAAGCACGAATATGCCCACTATATGCAGTACAATATGGACATCCCGGACAAATACAACTGGCAGCCCGGCATCCACGGAAGTGCGTGGAAATACTGCTGCTCACTTATCGGAGCAGCTCCCACTCCTTACTACAAAGCCGGTGAAGGACTTATTAAGCACGATTATGATAAGGTTCTCAAAAAGAAAATTACTGACAAGAGTATTCCTATCCGCGACACATATTCACGCGAGCAGGAATACCGCAAAAATAAAAACAGTACTGTAAAATTTAATATCAATGACGATGTCAATCATCCAAAGTTCGGCAAGGGCACCATTGAACATATCGAGCAGCTCGAAGGCTCAGTTCGGCTGCATGTCAGATTCGGTGAAGATCTTAAGAAAATTGATCAGAAATGGCTGCTTCAGGCAAACTTGAAGAAAGCAGGTGCATCAAGACACATATAGCGTTATGCTATCCTACATTACATTATTTCAAGTTCGTGAAAAATCCTTACTATCTAAAAATCATGGGACTGCAATATACCGCAGCCCCATGATTCTAATTATGTCTTATATTATTATTTTAATAAGTATTTAAGTCACCCGAGAACAAGAAAATCTACAGCTCAATTGCAATCGTATATGACTTCTCAAATTTCTCACCCTGTGCCAGCGAATTACCATACTCCCTGTCCTTTAATTCTCCGGCAAAGCCTGCTCTGTCGCATCGGCCGTACCACGGTTCAATACAGATAAACGGTGCTCCCATTCCTGCCGGTGACCACAGACCAAATAAAGGCGCATCAAAGGACACCGTAAGGTATGGCTTCTTATCCGGTGTACACAGGCTCACCTTTGAAGCCTGTCTGTTTTCTATTATGAGCGCATCCTTATCAAACATATGCTCATCTATCTGACAGTATCCATCCGCATCCACCTTAAGCAGATTGTCATCCTTATCTAAAAGTCCTCCGTCACAGATAAGTCCGTAGGTGATTGCTTTGTCTGTGTCAAGCTTCAGATAATAGTCTGACTGCTTTCCCAGCTCTGCGACCGGACACATAAATGCCGGATGACCACCTATTGAGAAAAGTAAATCCTTTTTCGCAGGATTTGTCACCCTCCAGGTCACTTTTATCTCACTGCCTGAGAGCTTATAGCCGATTTCGAGCACAAACTCAAACGGATATTTTGCAAGAGTCTCATCATTTGATTTAAGTGAAAACCATGCCTCATCCTTTGTCTGTGACACAAGCTCAAACTCCATATCCCTTGCAAAGCCGTGCTGTCCCATCGGATAATCTGTCCCATCAACGGTAAACTTCTTGTCCTTTAAGCTGCCGACAAACGGGAAAAGCACCGGTGCGCTTCTCTTCCAGTATTTCTCATCGGCATCCCACAGATACTGTGTACCTGTTTCCTTGCCGGTGATGCTTTTAAGCTCTGCTCCGAAGCTGTTTATCGTGAGCTCAAGTGATTCATTTTCCAGTTTAATCTCCATCACATATCTCCTTTTATATTTTTTAAACAATAATCAGTTTTTTGTTACATTAGCAGAAGTCCAATAATTCTTACAATAAATGCTGCCACCCATGCAATCGCACACTGCAAAAGCACCACGCTGACTGCCCACTTTGCACCCAGCTCTCTCTTTATGGATGCTATAGCAGCCACGCAAGGGCTGTAGAGCAGCGAGAACACCAGAAGAGATGCGGCTGAAAGTGTTGTGAGTGCTGTCGTAACCGTTCCGCCAAACAGTATCTCAAGTGTTGATACCACACTCTCCTTTGCCATGAGTCCGCTGATAAGTGATGTGCATATACGCCAGTCTCCGAGTCCCAGAGGCTTAAAGATTGGCACGATAACACTTGAAATAGCGGCAAGCATGCTGTCCTTTGAGTCTGTTACCATGTTAAAGTGTATGTCAAAGCTCTGTAAGAACCATATAAGCATTGTGGCAATAAGTATTACTGTAAATGCCTTCTGCAAAAAGTCCTTTGCCTTCTCCCAGAGCAGCTGGCACACATTCTTGGCGCCCGGCATCCTGTAGTTTGGCAGCTCCATGACAAATGGCACTGCGTCACCCCTGAACAAAGTCTTTCTGTAGATAAATGCGAAAAGTATTCCTACAATTATTCCAAGGAAGTACAGTCCTCCCATGACAAGTCCGCCATGCTTCGGGAAAAATGCACTAACAAAGAATGCATAAATTGGCAATTTTGCCGAACAGCTCATAAACGGTGTGAGGAGTATAGTCATTCGACGGTCTCTCTCACTTGGCAGTGTACGTGTCGCCATGACAGCTGGCACCGTACAGCCGAAGCCTATGAGCATTGGTACTATGCTTCGTCCTGAAAGTCCTATCTTACGAAGGAGCTTGTCCATGAAGAACGCAACCCTCGCTATGTATCCGCTGTCCTCCATGAGGGATAAGAAAAAGAACAGTGTCACGATAATCGGCAAAAAGCTTAATACGCTTCCGACACCCTGAAAGATGCCGTCTATTACCAGTCCGTGCAGCACCTCATTCACACCTGCCGCTGTGAGTGCCTTATCCGTAAGCGCGGTCAGTGCTCCTATGCCCTGCTCCAAAAGCCACTGAAGGCCTGCTCCGATTACGTTGAAGGTCAGATAAAATACAGCAAGCATTATCACTATAAAGCACGGTATTGCCGTGTATTTGCCTGTAAGAACACGGTCGATGCGCTCACTTCTGATACGCTCCCTGCTCTCCTTCGGTTTTACCACGGTGCTCTCGCATATTTTCTCAATAAATGTAAAGCGCATATCCGCAATTGCAGCGCTTCTGTCAAGGCCTCGCTCCTTCTCCATCTGGACAATCAGATGCTCTATTGCCTCTTTCTCATTCTCATCAAGATGAAGCTGCTCTAATATAAGTGCATCTCCCTCGATAATTTTGGTAGCAGCAAAGCGAATCGGAACTCCGGCGAGCTTTGCATGATCCTCAATCAGGTGGCTGACCGCGTGTATACATCTGTGCACAGCACCGCCAAAATCATTCTCATCACAGAAATCCTGTCTGCCCGGGCGCTCCTGATACTTTGCAATGTGTATCGCATGGCGCACCAGCTCATCAACACCCTGATTCTTTGCGGCAGAAATCGGTACAACAGGCACTCCTAACAGTCCCTCGATTTTATTTACATCGATTGAGCCTGAGTTTGCCGTCACCTCATCCATCATATTTAGAGCGATAACCATCGGTATATCCATCTCAAGAAGCTGCATGGTCAGATACAGGTTTCTCTCGATATTTGTCGCATCTACGATATTTATTATGGCCTTTGGCTTGTTATCGAGCACAAAGTTTCTCGACACAATCTCCTCATTCGTATATGGGCTCATTGAGTAAATGCCCGGTAAATCTGTGATTGATGTGTCCGGATGTTCTTTAATTGCGCCATCCTTTCTGTCAACCGTCACTCCCGGGAAATTGCCCACATGCTGGTTTGAGCCTGTAAGCTGGTTGAAAAGTGTTGTCTTGCCGCAGTTTTGGTTTCCCACAAGTGCGTATGTGAGCTTCTCACCATCCGGAAGGGGATTGCCACTGCCCTTCACATGGTATTTGCCCTCCTCGCCAAGTCCGGGATGGGCTGTGTTGCTTATCTTTTTAGGGCCCTCATGCTTTCTTGAACGGCTGTCAATTAATTCTACCTCAATATGTGCCGCATCATCAAGCCTCAATGTGAGCTCATAGCCATGCACCTGAAGCTCCATCGGGTCTCCCATTGGTGCAAATTTGATTACTGTTACTTCGGCCTTTGGGATTACTCCCATATCCAGGAAATGCTGGCGCAGTGCGCCCTCACCGCCTACTGTAAGTATTCTGGCACTCTGTCCTATGCCAAGTTCTTTTAGTGTCATTTTATCGCTTCCTAGTGTATTTATTGATAATTTTTCTCAACTTATCACAAATATCTTACCACAAAGCGTGTGCCACTGCATTCATTTTTTTCATTTAATACATCTTTTTTACAATCCTCCACAAGGATATATCCATTGTCATGACGCACAATTGCTTCCGCGAGCGAAAGTCCTATGCCGATGCTGTCTGCCGGCTGTCCGCTGCCGCTGTAAAAACGCGTAAAAATATGCTTTTTGTCCTCATCACTTATGGCTTCTCCATCGTTTTGCACTGTTATCTCTGCATACATATCATACCTGTAAAAGCCTATCTTTACCTCACTTTCTGCGTGCTCCACTGCATTTTTTACTATGTTTGTAATGGCCTCACACTGCCAGTATGCATCAGCATGTATACAGGCATCCTTATCAGAGCCTTCATCTATGGACAGCCTTATGTCTCTCAAATCGCAAAGTGCCATAACATTGTCAGCTGCCTCAGACACAATTTCAGACAGCAGCGTATCCTTCTCATCAAACTCCACAACATCCGCTTCAAGCCTTGAAAGCTTTAAGATAGCCTGCACCATATGCGATATATTATCCACATCACGCTTTGCCCTGCGCATTATCCTGTTTCTGTTTTCAGATGCCATATCAGGATTCCCTTCCAGATTTTCCAGATTTATCGAAAGTGATGTGAGCGGTGTCTTAAGCTGGTGCGATATGTCAGAAAGCGCATCCTTTAGCAAAAGCTTGTCTGCCTTTGCATTTTCCGCAGACTCCCTCAAATAGATTGCTGTCTTGTAAAGCTCTCCCTTTAGTATAGAAAGCTCTCCCTCTGTGCTATCTGCCATAACAAGTCTGTAGTCTCCCTGATTTATGCGGCGCAGATAATCCGCAGCCTGGCTGACCTGTCTTTTAAAGCTAAATCTTATAAGCACAATGTAAAGGCAAAAGCCCCCAGCAAAAAGCACAACAAGAAATATGTCAAGCCAAAGCGCTCCTTTAAGCGCTTTTTCATTTGACAAAACCGCAGAATCCTTTTCCATATCAATGCCGTATTTTTTTAAGAGCGTCTCTGCGCTTTTTAAATTTGTATAATCGCTGCCTAAGCTGCTGTCATTTAGAATCGCGGCTATACTGCCATCTGATACATCGGGATATTTTTCATGAATTAGTGCACATAGCTTAGCCACTGTGGCGTTATAGTTTTTCGTATATGCCCTGTACTGGAAAAAAACGGTAAAAGCCATAACCGTCACACATATACATGTATAAATTATCGCAAAATACACAAAATGTTTTCTGTTCTCTAAATTATATTTCTTCTTTCTCATGCTTCCCCCCGGGAACTGTCTCTGTCGGCCGATACTGTTTAAAGAGCTTCATCTGAATCAACACGATACCCGATTCCCTTCACAGTCTTTATCACATCCTCACCAAGCTTTGCCCTGATGCGCTTCATATAGACAGTCACTGTATGGTCATAGACATCGTTGCCTGTCGCCTCCCAGATGCAGTCAAGCACGGCATTTCTGGACACAGCCTTGTCGTGATTGGTAAAAAGCAGATCAAGTATGCGGTTTTCAAGATTTGAAAGAGCTATCAACTGTCCATCCCTTCTTGCTTCCTTTTTGTCCATGTCATAGCTTATGCTTCCTGCATGTATGACAGATGAACTGTCATCACTTTTCCTACGTAAAAATACGCGGTTTACCCTCGCCACAAGCTCTCTTACTGAAAAAGGCTTTGTGATGTAATCCTCCGCTCCAAGCTCGAGTCCCTTTACTATATCATTTTCCTCATCCCTTGCGGTAAGAAAAATCACCGGTGTTTTTTCTTTTTCCAGCCTTTCGCTGTAAAAATCAAAGCCGTTCCCATCCGGAAGCGACACATCAAGCAGCACAAGGCCGGGGTGCTCACTCAAAAGTGCCCCAGCCTCGTTTAAATTGCCTGCTGTCAAAAGCTCATATTCAGGTTCTGTAAAGGTATCACACAGTCCCTCTGTTATTCCTTTGTTGTCCTCTATGAGAAGTATTTTTTTCATATCAGCTCCCGCATTTCCTACAGATTTTCATTCTTGATCGTCTCAATAATGTTATTGTGTCTAAGCTTCGTCATTGATAGTTTCATGATAGCATAAATCAGCATTATTACAACCAATATACACAATATAATTGCTTTATACGGCGGCTCATAAATGATTGCATCATCCATCCTGTTCATCATAACACATAAGAGATAGCTTATTAAAATACCAAGCGGTACTCCTATTGCAAGTGCCTTCACAGATATAAACACACTCTCGAGCCTGACCATTCCCACAAACTGCTTATCTGTCATTCCAATGCTTCTTAATGTGGCAAACTCGCGGCTTCTAAGCTCCATTCCGGTACTTAAGGTATTGATGATATTTGTGATTCCTATTAAGGCAATGACTACAATAAGTCCGTATGCAAATACTCCAAGCAGTGTAAAGAGTGACTTTTCATCGCGCATCTGCTTATCCATATTGCTGACATAAAAACTAATCTGCGAATACTCAGGATTTCCTTCCGTCTCCTTTTCGAATGTATCCTGATATTCATCTGCATTTTCTGCAACCACATATGCCGAATATGACGCATATCCCGGTTTAATCTCATTACCGTTCTTACCGTCACCCCATAGGCTTTCAAAGCCTTTTTGGTTCATAAACAATAGCGTGTTGCTGTAGCCCTTATAACCTATTGGTACCTTGTCTGTGACACCTGCAATAGTTACATCCACAGTCTTTCTGACTCCGTTATTTATTGTTTCCTCGTCAACGTATCCGCTGTTATCCTCTGTGCCGCTTTCAGTATCACCTTCCACTGCATTATTGTCATCTGTGCTGCTTTCAGTATCGCCTTCTGCTGCATTATCATCAGAAGAAGCATCATCATACACATTGTAGCCACACTCGATTGTATCTCCTGCTTTATATTTGTACAGCTCCATCTCTTTTTTGACGTATTTTGAGCTATTCTCATTATACACATCAAAGGTGCATTTATTCACAAGAATTGCTCCTGCAGCTGCATTTTTTATGCCTGCGTCAGACGCATACTTATCATACGATTTATCATCCAAAACCGTGATTAAAAACATTTGCGAGACATCCTCACTGTCATCATAAAGCTGCCTGCAATACTCTCCATATTCCTTTGTATACTCCGGCTTACTGACATCGAAATCATAGCCTGCTCCAACCAGATAATCCTCAGCTCCTTCAATGCCACTCAAAAGCTTAGAGAACTTTTCAATATCAATGTCTTTTTTACATGACATATTTATTCCAATATTGTAATCTGCTGATGCATATGACATCCCAACAACGCTAAAGGCCATAGACATAAAGTATGATATCACAATAAAGGTTACTGAGCAGATGACAATAGATGTCACTGTGGTTCTGTACTTTTTATTGTTCCTCTTTATATTCTTATATGAGATAACACCTCCGATACCCCAGATTCTGCCTATAATCGCCGGTGTCTTAAGCTTTGCTGACTTTATTTTAATCTCCTTTGTGTTTCTTATTGCTTCAAGCGGTGTGACCTTTGCAGCCCTTCTTGCACTGCCTGTTGCTGAGAAATAAATGGTTGCTATACTCAGTATCACAGCAAGAATAAGTGCAGGCAGTGATGTGTGGAAGCTCAAAGCAACGTTAAGCCAGCCTGCTGACAGCGCATTTACTACCTTGACAAGTATAAGCGATGCCAAAATACCACTCATGGTACCTACAGGAATACCAACCACTCCAAGCATTGCTGCCTCTGTCTTAACGCTGCTTTTTATCTGTCGCCTCGTAGCACCCACGCTTGCAAGCATGCCATACTGCCTGATTTTTTCAGTGATTGATATGTTGAAGCTGTTTTTGATACAGTACACTGATGTCAGTATGATTATCAAAGCCACAACAGCAGCCACTGTAAACAGTGCTTTAAATGAACCGTCAATCGGGAAAACGCACTCATAGTTTATAAGGTATCCATTCATATATATATCATATTTTGCATTTTCCATCTCTTTAAGGAACCTGTCACTTTCCTCAGAAGACATTTCAACAGATGAATTATTTGCTTTCTCAAACAGCTTATCATCCACACCAATTATATCTGCAGTCACAGCATCCTTGTTTCTTAAAGCCTTTTGAGTGTATCTGCTGTACACTGTGAGTGTAGTGTCAGCTTCGCTTTCCTCACTCTTTGTGCCGTTATCAATTGCTGCCAGTTCATCAGAGTATGTGACAAATGTATATCCGGCGGCACTATAGTCCTCCATTCCATAGCCCGGTCTTTCCATGATGCCTACCACCTTGTAGTGCTTTGTCACAGTATCGGTAAGTGTCTCTGCCTCATGCTCATATGCACAGTTTTCCGATATGACACTTTCGGTGTTTGAATCATATCGCTTTCCGACATCAAGTGTTATCTCATCTCCCACCTTTATGTCGATTCGTCCGTTTGTCTTTAAGTGCCTTGGAATGACTATCTCATCCTCATTTTTTGCCATGCGCCCCTCTATCAGTTTAAAGCAGCCTCTCTCAAAGCCGGCCTCATCTGTTGCCATGACATATGCATACGGCTTATCCTCATTCTTGCAGCCGTCTAGCTTTGCAAAGCCCATTCCCATTGTCTCAAATGTGCTTTCAATATTTCTGTTGTTTTTAAACTCCGAAAGCTCAGACATTTTCACATTCGAAAATTTCACATGAAAGTCGCCGCCCTTTTGCTTCTGGTATTCGATCACACTGTACTGAAAGCTTGACACAAGTGTGACAAGCGCCGACAAAAGCGCTGTTGCAAGAATTATTCCGACTATCGTGACAATAGTTCTTTTCCTGTTGAGCTTTAAGTTTTTTAATGTGAGTGTCTTCATCAAATTCATCTGATTTTACCATCCTCTATCATTATTGTGCGGTCAGCCGCCTTTGCAAGCTCCATATTGTGTGTGATCATAATGATTGTCTGGTTGAGCTCACGGTTTGAGGTCTTTAAGAGATGCATAATCTCGTTGCTGGCTTTGGTATCCAGGTTTCCGGTCGGCTCATCCGCTAGCACTATAGATGGTCTCGTAATCAGGGCTCTTCCTATAGATGTGCGCTGCTGCTGTCCACCTGAGAGCTCATTTGGCAGATGAGTACGTCTCTCTGTAAGTCCAAGGCGCAAAAGCATGTCATCCATCTGTGCTTTTTCCACCTTTCTTCCATCAAGCTCCATCGGAATTGCCATGTTTTCCTCCACATTTAATATAGGTATCAGATTATAAAACTGATAAATTATGCCTACCTGTCTTCTTCTGAATATGGCAAGCTCATCATCATTCATTGCAAAAATATCAGTGCCGTTTATATACACCTTTCCGCTTGTTGGTCTGTCAACACCTCCAAGCAGATGAAGCAGTGTGGATTTTCCGGAGCCGCTCGCCCCGACAATTGCCACAAACTCTCCCTTTTCCACGCTCAATGATACATCGTCCAAAGCCTTGACCTGATTTTCTCCGGCTCCGTATATTTTTGATAAGTGTTCTACTCTAAGCAGTTCCATTTAATTCTCCTTTTCTTCTCTATACATTTTTGAGTGCTGTGCGGTCTGTCCTTTAAAGTGCAGCCGCCCCGCGATACAAGTGTATAATACATTATGTAAAGTTACAGGTAGGTTACTTTTAAAAAATATTACAGCATAATATAAAAACTCCGGTCAGAACAAAAAGTTTTCTGTGCCGGAGCTTATATATTATATGTTTTATATCTGTCTCTTATACACATCTCCGAGCCCACGAGACTCGACGTCATCTCGT
>ENA-OZLU01000397-OZLU01000397.1-human-gut-metagenome-genome-assembly--contig:-NODE-397-length-10920-cov-7.145605_pt1 | contig 10920 bp, 10 predicted proteins | sample MGYA00243865_ERZ653795 | MGnify/ENA primary metagenome ERZ653795 (study PRJEB26926, sample SAMN06164833) | human gut metagenome | biome: ENVO:00009003; feature: ENVO:2100002; material: ENVO:00002003... | reverse complement strand
GTGATGAATTAAACCGAATGATAAATTATCTGCATAAATACCCTGTTGAGGTTGTCGTTCTTTGTCCAGATGTGGAAACAATAAAAGAAAGGGAACGATACAGGGAGAAAACAGGCTATTCCGGCTTTACGGTTGAAACCTTATACGATACATTTATGCAGACAACACCACGGATCGGCTTTTGGCTGGACAATTCCAACCAAACACCACAGCAGACAGCAGAAAACATTCTGAACGCTAGGAAGCCGGTATGATTGTTACATATAAGGGGAAGAAAAATTTCTTTTAGGTACTTGCTTTCCTAAAACTGATGTGATACAATGATTTAATCCAGAAAAGGAGTAAAAAATATGCGGCAAGGTATTCTTAAATAAAACTATAATCAAATAGTGGGAACAAAGGATTATGATAGCTCCTTTTGTAGGGGCTTAGTTTTTTGTACCCAATTTAAGAATACTTTTGCCTTATCAATTTTGACATATCCCCAAAAACAGCAATCACAAACAGGTGTATGCTGTATATGTGTATGTCCGCAACTTATAATCCCCAGTGGTAAAAGTATTTTACTGCTGGGGATTTTTATGCCCTTTGGGGCTGTAAAGGGAGGACAATCACATGAAAATAATCAATATTGGAATTCTTGCCCATGTAGACGCTGGAAAGACGACCTTGACGGAGAGCCTGCTATATGCCAGCGGAGCCATTTCAGAACCGGGGAGCGTCGAAAAAGGGACAACGAGGACGGACACCATGTTTTTGGAGCGGCAGCGTGGGATTACCATTCAAGCGGCAGTCACTTCCTTCCAGTGGCACAGATGTAAAGTTAACATTGTGGATACGCCCGGCCACATGGATTTTTTGGCGGAGGTGTACCGCTCTTTGGCTGTTTTAGATGGGGCCATCTTGGTGATCTCCGCTAAAGATGGCGTGCAGGCCCAGACCCGTATTCTGTTCCATGCCCTGCGGAAAATGAACATTCCCACCGTTATCTTTATCAACAAGATCGACCAGGCTGGCGTTGATTTGCAGAGCGTGGTTCAGTCTGTTCGGGATAAGCTCTCCGCCGATATTATCATCAAGCAGACGGTGTCGCTGTCCCCGGAAATAGTCCTGGAGGAAAATACCGACATAGAAGCATGGGATGCGGTCATCGAAAATAACGATGAATTATTGGAAAAGTATATCGCAGGAGAACCAATCAGCCGGGAAAAACTTGCGCGGGAGGAACAGCAGCGGGTTCAAGACGCCTCCCTGTTCCCAGTCTATCATGGCAGCGCCAAAAATGGCCTTGGCATTCAACCGTTGATGGATGCGGTGACAGGGCTGTTCCAACCGATTGGGGAACAGGGGGGCGCCGCCCTATGCGGCAGCGTTTTCAAGGTTGAGTACACCGATTGCGGCCAGCGGCGTGTCTATCTACGGTTATACAGCGGAACGCTGCGCCTGCGGGATACGGTGGCCCTGGCCGGGAGAGAAAAGCTGAAAATCACAGAGATGCGTATTCCATCCAAAGGGGAAATTGTTCGGACAGACACCGCTTATCAGGGTGAAATTGTTATCCTTCCCAGCGACAGCGTGAGGTTAAACGATGTATTAGGGGACCAAACCCGGCTCCCTCGTAAAAGGTGGCGCGAGGACCCCCTCCCCATGCTGCGGACGACGATTGCGCCGAAAACGGCAGCGCAAAGAGAACGGCTGCTGGACGCTCTTACGCAACTTGCGGATACTGACCCGCTTTTGCGTTGCGAAGTGGATTCCATCACCCATGAGATCATTCTTTCTTTTTTGGGCCGGGTGCAGTTGGAGGTTGTTTCCGCTTTGCTGTCGGAAAAATACAAGCTTGAAACAGTGGTAAAGGAACCCTCCGTCATTTATATGGAGCGGCCGCTCAAAGCAGCCAGCCACACCATCCATATCGAGGTGCCGCCCAACCCGTTTTGGGCATCCATAGGACTGTCTGTTACACCACTCTCGCTTGGCTCCGGTGTACAATACGAGAGCCGGGTTTCGCTGGGATACTTGAACCAGAGTTTTCAAAACGCTGTCAGGGATGGTATCCGTTACGGGCTGGAGCAGGGCTTGTTCGGCTGGAACGTAACGGACTGTAAGATTTGCTTTGAATACGGGCTTTATTACAGTCCGGTCAGCACGCCGGCGGACTTCCGCTCATTGGCCCCGATTGTATTGGAACAGGCATTGAAGGAATCGGGGACGCAGCTGCTGGAACCTTATCTCTCCTTCATCCTCTATGCGCCCCAGGAATACCTTTCCAGGGCTTATCATGATGCACCGAAATACTGTGCCACCATCGAAACGGCCCAGGTAAAAAAGGATGAAGTTGTCTTTACTGGCGAGATTCCCGCCCGCTGTATACAGGCATACCGTACTGATCTGGCCTTTTACACCAACGGGCGGAGCGTATGCCTTACAGAGCTGAAAGGATATCAGGCCGCTGTCGGTCAGCCGGTCATCCAGCCCCGCCGTCCAAACAGCCGCCTGGACAAGGTGCGCCATATGTTTCAGAAGGTAATGTAAAGATACATAATCGTCAAGACGGCAACAATCAGAAGTTATGGAGGGTAACAATGGAATATAGTAAGGAAGATTTAATGGAAGCAAAAAAGCAAATTTTGGGAGTGGGAGAGAACATGGGAACAGAGGAAAGTAAAAAAATCTGGGAGGAGAACGCACAATTTTGGGATAATGCAATGGGTGACGAATCTAATGAATTTCACAGAGAGGTAGTGCGTCCCAAAGTAACGGAACTTCTATCTCCTAATCCTGCGGATTACATTTTGGATATTGCGTGTGGCAATGGAAATTATTCTTCGTATCTTGCACAAAGAGGCGCTTCGGTTGTCGCTTTTGATTACAGCAAAAAAATGATAGAATTGGCTAAAAGACGGCAATCACAATATGCAAAACAAATTGAATTTTGTGTGGCGGATGCGACCGATAGAAAAAGTATATTAGAATTAAAAAGAAATCGAGCCTTTACGAAAGCAGTTTCTAATATGGCAATTATGGATATTACGGATATTGAACCACTTCTTATGGCTGTTTATGAACTGTTGCAGGAAAGCGGAATTTTTGTCTTTGCAACGCAACACCCTTGTTTTGTCACGTTGACTGAAAAATATATGACACCGCACAGTTACTATGATATAGCGATTGAAGGGCAACCGAAAGAGCAGATTTATTATCATCGTTCCATACAAGATATTTTTAACCTTTGTTTTAGAGCTGGATTTGTCATTGATGGATTTTATGAAGAATGTTTCAAAACCAACAAAGAAATTCCTATGGTAATGATAGTAAGGCTTAAGAAGGTAAAACGTGATAGCTTAAAATAAATTCAAGTTTGTCGGGTAAATAGCAAACCCAGCCGAGCCAGTCAACGGTCAAGATGAACGGCGCATATGCGCAGCCGTTGACAGCCCCGCCCGCCTTTGCTGGTAGGCAATCAAGGGGCGACAGCAAGAAGTGCCACCGCCCCGCACTATTATTCAGAAAGGGGAATTTCCATGACCGACCAGATAGCCTATCAAGAATATATCCAGCGCAGGTACAACGCCTTTTGCAAGACTGTTATCCGCTGTGCCGCCTTGGACAAGATTTTGAAGCTTAAACGGCAATGGGAACGGCAAGTTTCCCTTGACTATCTGATGAACGAGAAGTTTGTCCAGTTTGCCGCGTCGGAGCCGGACGAGGAATACCCATTTACCGTCTGCGGTCAGACCGTCCTGCTCTGCAACGCCGCCCTTGCCGACGCGATCTCTGTTTTGCCGGAGCAGACGCGGGAAGAAATCCTGCGCTATTACTTTCTGCGCCAGCCGCAGCGCGTGATCGGCGCGTGTATTGGCCGGTCACGCAGCACAGCGGGGCGGCATATCCAGCTTGCCTTGCAGCGGCTACGCGAAGAAATGGGGGTGAGCCGGTATGAGTAGACTTCTCCCCTATGAAACAATCCTCAAAGCCCGTGAGGGCGACCCAGAAGCCGTGAACGCTGTCCTGCTCCACTACGCCGGATATATCCGCTATTTCTCAAAAGTGAACGGGCAGGTCAACGCCGAGGTGGAGGACTATGTAAAGCAGCGGTTAATTGACTGTCAATTCAAGTTCCGGCTTGACGAACCACCGGACAAGTCATAAAAACTGAATACCAGCCGCCACCGACGCGGCCAGCGAAAGCAGTAAGTCTTGAAAAAGATTTACTGCTTTTTTTGTTGTCCGGCTCCGCTCCCGGCCATTTTGCCCCCTGCCGGTTGTAGTAGTAAGCGAGGAGGGAATTTTTCTGCCCTGGTGTTTGGCATTTGGAGCATTTACCCGTAGTAGAGGGCAAAGAGAAAGGATTTCTCCAACACCGGGTAGAAACCACTGCGTCCGGTGTCATTTTAGCGAAAGCGGGCAGGAATGCCCTTTACAGGATTAGTAGTAGCAGAAAAAGAGAAACAAACTTTTGTGGTTGCAGTTTTCCAAAAAAGTGGCGGACGGAAGTGAGAGAAAGTTTGCAGTCACGGAGAGCAAGTTTCTACCACGGTGCCAAAATCCGCAATTCTGCGGTTTTGCCCCTCGCGGGAAACTTGTTGGGGAGTGCCTTCCCCAAACCCTGCTATGCGGCTTACGCCGCAAAAATATTTCTGTCCGGCAGACAGGAAATGCCCCGAAAATAGCTAACAGACCAGCCCATTTTTTGTGATAAGTGAAAGGAGGTTTACAGCCCATGCCGAAGCGATACAACACCCCCCACCGCAGCCATGTTGTGAAAACCCGGCTGACCGATGAAGAATACGCCGACTTCACAGAACGGCTTGCGCCCTATGGTATCAGTCAGTCCGAATTTCTCCGGCAGGCCATCCGGCGCACTACCATACGCCCCGTACTCCATGTGTCGTCAGTCAATGACGAGCTGCTCTCCGCTGTCGGGAAGCTCACAGCCGAGTACGGCAGGATTGGCGGCAATCTCAACCAGATTGCCCGCACCCTCAACGAGTGGCATAGCCCCTACCCGGCTATGGCAAAGGAATTGCGGGAAGCGGCCGCCGACCTTGCCGCCCTCAAGTATGAAGTCCTAAAGAAAGTAGGTGACGCCGTTGGCAACACTCAAGCATTTAGGCTCTAAGAACGCCGACTACGGAGCCGCCGAACAATACCTGCTCTTTGAGCATGACGAATTTACTATGAAGCCCGTCCTTGATGAAAACGGCAGGCTTATCCCCCGTGAGGATTATCGCTTGTCCACGCTGAACTGCGGCGGCGAGGATTTTGCCGTTGCGTGTATGCGCTCCAATCTCCGCTATGAGAAAAATCAGCGGCGGGAGGATGTGAAAAGCCACCACTATATCATCAGCTTTGACCCACGGGACGGGCCGGACAACGGCCTGACCGTAGACCGGGCGCAGGCGTTGGGGGAGCAATTCTGTAAAGAGCATTTCCCCGGCCATCAGGCCCTTGTCTGCACCCACCCGGACGGGCATAACCACAGCGGCAACATCCATGTGCATATCGTCATTAACAGCCTGCGGATAGAGGAAGTGCCGTTCCTGCCCTACATGGACAGGCCAGCGGACACGAAAGCCGGGTGCAAGCACCGCTGCACCGACGCAGCCCTACGCTACTTCAAGTCCGAGGTCATGGAGATGTGCCACCGGGAAGGACTTTACCAAATCGACCTCTTGAACGGCAGCAAGAACCGTGTCACAGACCGGGAATATTGGGCGCAGAAAAAGGGACAGGCCGCACTGGACAAGCAGAACGCCCCCATGATTGCAGGCGGTATCACGCCCCGGCAGACCAAGTTTGAAACGAACAAGGAGAAGCTGCGGCAGACCCTACGGAAAGCCCTTGCCACCGCTGCCAGCTTTGACGAGTTTTCCTCTCTGCTGTTGCGGGAGGGTGTGACCGTCAAGGAGAGCCGGGGGCGGCTGTCCTACCTCACGCCAGACAGGACGAAGCCTATCACCGCCCGGAAGCTGGGCGGCGACTTTGACCGCACCGCCGTCCTTGCCGTTTTGGAGCAGAACGCCCAGAGGGGCGTAACGGTTCGCTACACCCCGCAGCACCAAGCCGCCAGAGCCGCCGAACAGACCGCAGCCATACCCGAATACCTACACGCCGGGAAAGGCCGCTTACAGGGCGAAAAGACAGGGAAAATCGACCCCAGACAGGACAGTGTGCAGCGGCTTGTGGACATTGAGCAGAAGATGGCCGAGGGCAAGGGCAAAGGCTATGAACGATGGGCGAAGATACACAATCTGAAACAGGCCGCCAAGACCCTGACCATCTACCAACAGTACGGCTTTTCTTCCCCGGAACAGCTTGAAGCCGCCGTTGCTACCGCCTATCAGGAAATGCGCCAGACCAGCGGCGAACTGAAAGCACTGGAAACGAAGCTGCAAGGGAAAAGGGAGTTGCGGCAACAGGTACTTGCCTATGCCAAGACCAAGCCCATCCGCGAGGGGCTGAAAGCGCAGAAATCCGAGAAAGCCCGCGCCGCATACCGCCAGGCAAACGAGAGCGATTTTATCATAGCCGACGCAGCAGCCCGGTATTTCAAGGCGCATGGCATTACCAAGCTGCCCGCCCGGAAAGCGTTGCAGGCCGAGATCGAGCAGCTTATCTCCGAGAAAGACGGCCTGTATAACACCTATCACGAACAGAAACAGCGGTTCAAGGAGTTGCAGACCGTCAAGCGGAACATCGACCAGATTTTGCGCCGGGACGAGCCGCACCGCAGAAAGGAGCAGAGCCATGAGCGATAACCTGCCCCACATGGACTACCGCCAGCACCGGCGGGCGCGGCGGCTGGTACATGAGTGCTGTAACTACGATGAGGGGAACTGCCTGCTATTGGACGACGGGGAGCCTTGCGTGTGCGTCCAGAGCATTTCCTTTTCCCTCATGTGCCACTGGTTCCGTGTGGCTGTCCTGCCCCTTGACGGGGAGCTGGCCGCAGCCCTCTTGTGCCGGGGAAGCCGGAAACGGTGTGCCGTCTGCGGGGCGGCCTTTGTCCCCAAATCCAACCGGGGAAAATACTGCCCCGACTGCGCCGGGCGGCGGATTTTTTCATTTTAGGGCTTGACTTTTAATAGTTAGTCTTCAGCTTCATAGGTTAGACGGAGAAATCGGAATTTCGTTACAAAGAAGTTTGAAATTTTTATACCTTTACGCTACTCTTGCTTTGTGCGGACTATTGGTAGACGCGCATTAACGGCAAGTAAAGAGATTGCTGTGTCAGCTTGATATGTTCAAATGCTAATTAAGTATAGCATACAGCTATGAATTTTTCTATTGCGTTCCCCTGACTTCGGAATAGTGGCAGGGCTGGCTATCCTTGTTTTGCTTTGTGCTTCTCTACCGTACATGAGCATTTGCCGCAGGGTTGTCCGACCCGTAACCTTCCAGAAGGTTGATGACGCCCCATACCGCCAGACCAGCGCCAAGAGCCATGACCAGAATTTTAAGAATGTCGATTGCCTGATTGAAAAATTCCATATACGTTCCTCCATTTTGTTTGTTTGATGGTTTTGGGTACAAAAAAAGCCGCCCACATCGGCGGCGCTTCGGGTCAACATGGCCCGAAGTTACACAAACTCGTCGCTGTCCAGATCATCGAAATTCAACAGGTCAGCTTCTTCGTCCGTGTCGGAGCCGTCCACTTCGTACACCGTGTATTCGTCCTCCGGCTTTAGTCTCAATGGCCGGTGGCGGAACAGGCTTTCCAAGCGGAAGGCGTTTTTCTTTTTATCAAATTCGGCTGTGTACTTGTAATTCGGGTGCTTTTTCAAGTCATACTTCGGGGACAGGAAGGGCGGGAGCCCCCGAAGCTGCAAGATACATTTATCCCCGGGCATGGTGGTGATCTCGCTGGTGGTCATCAGCTCCCGGCCAAGCCTCTGCATATTCTGGCTGTAACTTTCAGACTGTCCACGGCTTCGGCCCTCGGTCTGCATAGAGATGGTGGCCTTGCCCAGCCAGTTTTCCGAAATATCCTTTAGGGTGGAAGCCTCCCGGCCTCCGAGGAATACGATACTGTCCATGTTGCCCATGATGGTTTCGGAATGGTCTTTGTACAATGCCTTGCACTGGCTCATTGCCTGATAAAAAAGCGTCAGGCTGATCTCACGGGAGCGGATGACGGCCACGATCTTTTCCAGCCCCGGCACCTGTCCGGTATTGGCTGCCTCGTCCCATAGCACCCGCACATGGTAGGGCAGACGCCCGCCATAGGTGTTGTCAGCCCGTTCACACAGAAGGTTGAACATCTGCGAAAAAGCGAGGGCAACCAAAAAATTGTAGGTGGTGTCCGTGTCGCTGATAAGAAAGAACAGCGCCGATTTTTCATCCCCCAGCTTATCCAGCTCCAGCTCGTCATAAGACATGATCTCCCGAAGCTGGGGAATATCAAAGGGAGCCAGCCTTGCACCGCAGGAAATCAAAATGCTTTTGGCTGTCTTGCCGCTGGCGAGCTTGTATTTCTTATACTGCCTCACGGCGAAGTGCTGGGGGCTGCGGCGTTCCAGCCCGTCAAACATATAGTCCACCGCATTTTTGAAGGTTTCGTCATCCTCCCGGACTTCCATGCTGTTTATCATTTCCACCAGCGTATTCATGTTGCGTTCTTCCTCCGGCCCCTCAAAGACGATGTAGGCCACAAGGGCGCAGTACAAGAGGGTTTCTGCTTTTGTCCAGAACTCGTCGCCCTCCTTGCCGTCGCCTTTGGTGTTGGCAATCAGGGCGGTAACAAATTTCAAAACATCGCTTTCTGTCTTGATATAGGCCAGCGGATTGTAGTGCATGGATTTTGAAAAGTCGATACTGTTGAACACCCGCACCCTGTATTTCTCCCGTTGCAGAAACCGCCCGCACTGGTCGAGGGTGCCGCCCTTCGGGTCTACCACCACATACGAGGAATGGGCTTGAAGGAGCTGCGGGGTCAACCAGAACCTTGTCTTTCCCGAGCCGGACGAGCCGATGACACAGGCGTTTAGGTTCCGGGCATTGGCAGGTATCTTCGGACGGGTGTTCATGGTAAGGAACTCCGTCCCGGTCAGAATGACATTGTTCTGAAATTTAGGGTCTACAAACGGCTTTATATCCTCCTTTGTTCCAAAGCGGGCGGTGCCGTATTCCGCATCCCGCCGGAATTTTTTCGCCTGCCTGATCTTTGACTGTATCAGCAGATACACCACAGCCGCACCGGCAAGGCCCACCAGCAGGTCAATACCGCCAAGCCCCGGCCAGTAGGTTTCAAAGGCTTTGGGGAAGGTATCGAGCATCCCCATGAGCTTTGTCCCGAAGTCTGTGCCGGGGGCGATCCGGTAGGCCGTCCCGATTTTGGAGAAAAACCAGAACACAAAGAGGTACGGCAGGTTTGGGAGCACATATTTTCTGATCTTGTCACTCAACGTCCGTCCTTCACCGCCTCTCTGGTCCGCTGCTTTTCCTTTGCCTGCGTCCTGATCTGCTCCGTGAATTTCCGAAGCTGGCCGAGGATGGAAGCCTTGTCCTGCTCTTTGTTCAGCACCTTTGCGCTGTACTTCTGGAAGGCCGCCGTGATAGCGTCCGCCTGATTAGCCTTGAAAAACAGCAGGTAATGACCGGGGCTCACTTTATGGAAAGCGTAGTCCACATGGAACTCCTTCGCAATCCGGTCAAAATCCTTTGGAGCTCCTACATAGGGCATGGCACTTTTGCCGCCATAGTGGTTCATCAGCTTTTTTACGCTCTGGCGTCCCTGCGGGGTCAGCGCCTTCCGGTGGTGCTTTTGCAGCGCCCGAACCACCTTGCCAAGAGCGGCAGCCAGCACTTTTCCCGTGAGCTTCGTTGTCCTGATCGAAAGGGCAACCGTTTTTTGGTTTACTTCTTCCTGCATAAAACCTCCTTTCCGTCGGGGTTCCCGCTATCCGGGAGGCCCCCGTACAATCTCGGGGAACAGAAAACCTCGGGCCAATGTGGCCCGAGGCTTACCGCTCGGCATCTCTGCCGGACGGAGCTTTCTTTTCCGGCTCCGTCTGGACTTTTTCGTCCTGTTCCCGCATGGTCTGCAAGATAGAGGGCTTCTTTTGAAGTTGGGAGGGCTTTTCGCCGGACAGCGGCTTGATACATTCCAGACGGTCAGCCGCCCGGATGGCGTTGTCCGTGAGCTGCCTCTGCCATGCGCCCACGCTGGGAGCCCAACGAAAGCCGCTGCTTTTCAGCTCGGCCCGGGTGTCCGCGTCAGGCTTTCCGTCAAAGAACACCTGCAAGCGGTTGTCCTCCCGGTTCATTTCCACACGACCCCCATCGAACTCCCAGCCGGAAAATTCCTGCTGTGCCTGTTTGGAAAGCTGTTCGATACGGGCCTTTACCCGGCGGATCTCCGCATTGTTGTTGGTTAGCTGGTAACTTTCAAAGGGCCTCGGGTCGCTTCGCCAACTTGACGCCATGCTTGCTTTCAGCTTTTCGATCTGGTTCGGCGACAGCAGCGCACAGCCGTCCAGCTTGCCATGCTTGCGGTAATAGGCGTTGACCTCCTTCATAATGAGCTGGGAGCGTTCCAGCCCGTCCAGCTTCTTCTGGAGCTTTTCAATCGCTGCCGGGTCATCGGCGCTGATCCCGCCCATGCCGGTGCTGCGTATCTTATCCAGCAGCCCTTGAATATGCCGCCATTCCTCCATGTTGCTGTCCCGCGCCCGGTTCTGTTTTTCCTTCTTTCCCACCGGGAAATTGGAAGGCCCGGCGATCAGCACAGAGGGAACCCTCGCGTCAATGGCAAAGCCTTGGTTCATGTTTTCGGCCAGCTTGCGGGCGTAGGTGTCTAACAGATGGTCGATCTTCTCATGGTACATGGGGTCCACCCGGGATTTCTGCTTTTCCGCTATGGCGGCGGCCTTGTCCACCATTGCCCGGTATTCCGCCTGTCTCTTATACACATCTGAC
>ENA-OZLU01000380-OZLU01000380.1-human-gut-metagenome-genome-assembly--contig:-NODE-380-length-11271-cov-3.603156_pt1 | contig 11271 bp, 7 predicted proteins | sample MGYA00243865_ERZ653795 | MGnify/ENA primary metagenome ERZ653795 (study PRJEB26926, sample SAMN06164833) | human gut metagenome | biome: ENVO:00009003; feature: ENVO:2100002; material: ENVO:00002003... | reverse complement strand
CGTCGAGTCTCGTGGGCTCGGAGATGTGTATAAGAGACAGTATCTACACCGAGGACCTCGTAATAGTCTCTCTTTTGCTCTGCCATTTCTGCACCTCTATCACATAAATCTTAAGACGGTTATGCACAGGGCACGCTTTCGCATACCCTGTGCCGCCTGTTATCACAATCACTGTTACACAGCATTTACTGTTATATCACGGATTGCTCTATTTGTGAAGTTATTTATACTTCTCTGAAATCTCCGTCGATGACATCATCATCTGCGGAACCACCTGCATTGCTGCCGCCGGCCTGTGCATTCATGTCAGGACCTGCGCCCTGGGCTCCCTGCTGTGCCTGTGCAGCCTGCTCATACATCTTGGTGAATACGGACTGTGCACTCTGGGTCAGTTTCTCTTTTGCAGCCTTCAGTTCATCTACATCGCTGTCGCTCATTTCCTGATCCTTGGTTCTCTCCAGGATTGCCTTAACAGCTTCCAGATCAGCCTGTACCTGAGTCTTGTCACTCTCGGGTACCTTGTCACCTACTTCATTCAGAGCCTTCTCGGTCTGGAATACGAAAGAGTCTGCTTCGTTTCTTGCCTCGATAGCTTCCTTACGCTTCTTATCCTGTGCTTCGAATTCAGCTGCTTCCTTGACAGCCTTCTCGATATCGGAATCGGACATGTTGGAGCCAGCGGTAATAGTGATGTGCTGCTCCTTGCCGGTACCCAGATCCTTAGCGGATACATTTACAATACCGTTGGCATCGATATCGAAGGTAACCTCGATCTGAGGGATTCCTCTGGGAGCGGGAGCAATACCGTCCAGACGGAACTGTCCGAGGGACTTATTATCCTTGGCGAACTGACGCTCACCCTGTACTACGTTGATATCTACTGCGGTCTGATTATCAGCAGCGGTAGAGAAGATCTGGCTCTTCTTGGTAGGAATGGTTGTATTTCTCTCGATCAGTCTGGTAGCAACACCACCCATGGTCTCGATGGACAGAGACAGAGGAGTTACATCCAGTAACAGAATATCACCGGCACCTGCATCACCGGCAAGCTTACCACCCTGGATAGAAGCACCGATTGCTACGCACTCATCAGGGTTAAGAGACTTGCTTGGCTCTTTTCCTGTCATCTGCTTTACCTTGTCCTGTACGGCCGGAATACGTGTAGAACCACCTACAAGTAATACCTGTCCAAGGTCTGCATTTGTAACGCCTGCATCCTTCATAGCGTTCTGTACAGGGATTGCGGTTCTCTCTACGAGGTCATGTGTCAGTTCATCGAATTTTGCTCTTGTAAGAGTCATATCGAAATGCTTTGGTCCCTCTGCTGTAGCTGTGATGAATGGAAGGTTGATGTTTGTAGTAGTAGCTGAAGACAGCTCCTTCTTTGCCTTCTCAGCAGCTTCCTTTAATCTCTGGAGTGCCATCTTGTCTGTAGAAAGATCAACACCCTCTGCCTTCTTGAACTCGTCAATCATCCACTGTGTTACCTTGTTATCGAAATCATCACCACCAAGGTGTGTATCACCGTTTGTAGATAATACTTCGATGACTCCGTCACCAATCTCGATGATAGATACATCAAATGTACCACCACCAAGGTCATAAACCATAATCTTCTGCTCTTTCTCATTGTCAAGACCATAAGCAAGTGCTGCTGCTGTAGGCTCGTTGATGATACGCTTTACATCAAGACCTGCAATCTTGCCGGCATCCTTTGTAGCCTGACGCTGAGCATCGTTGAAGTAAGCAGGTACTGTGATAACTGCCTCTGTAACCTTCTCACCGAGGTATCCCTCTGCATCAGCCTTTAATTTCTGAAGTACCATAGCTGAAATCTGCTGTGGGCTGTAGCTCTTGTCATCAATCTGTACCTTGTAATCTGTACCCATATGTCTCTTGATAGAAGAAATTGTCTTCTCAGCATTTGTAACTGCCTGACGCTTTGCAGGCTCACCGATAAGTCTCTCTCCTGTCTTTGTGAAAGCAACTACTGAAGGTGTGGTTCTTGCACCCTCCTGGTTTGCTATAACTGTAGGTTTTCCACCTTCCATAACTGCTACGCAGCTGTTTGTTGTTCCTAAATCAATACCAATGATTTTGCCCATTTTATTTTCCTCCTATTAAATATAGTGTTTTTACCTGTTTAATATATTTGTAACCATCCGTTGTCTCACATGAATCCCTTAAATGCTGTCTGCATTCATATAAATCTGATTCACTGTCATGCCGGATAGATGTACACATCATTACTGTACTACCGATACCATGCTGTGGCGTACCACTGAATCCTTGTACATATAGCCCTTCTGAAGCTCCTGTGCTACGGTGCCTGACTCAAGCTCATCATTTTCAACCTGCATCACTGCATTGTGGAAATCAGGATCAAACTCCTGTCCTACGCACTCTATTGGCTTTACACCTGCAGCATCAAGCTCTGTGAGCATCTGCTTGTAGACCTTATCCATACCTGTGATAAAAGGATCATCCTTCTTATCATCCGGTACTGCTGCAAGACCTCTCTCGAAATTGTCGACTACAGGAAGGATTTTCTCAACTATTGTCTTTGCTCCCATGTCAAACATCTGGGATTTTTCCTTCTCGCTTCTCTTGCGGAAGTTCTCAAACTCTGCCATCTGTCTTTTCAGACGGTCGTTAAGTTCTTCTATCTGCTCGTCCTTCTTGTCTTTTTTCTTTTTCTTGAAGAGACCTTTCTTTTCATCTGACTTTTCATCTGACTTATCATCTGCTTTTGCATCTGCATCTGCTAAAGCATCATCATCTGATTCAGTTTCATTCACATCTGTATCTTTTGCTTCTTCGGCTGCCTGAGTGCTTTCCTCATCAGCTCCTTCAATCTCTATCTCTTCTGCTTTGTTTTCTGCAGTCTCATTGTCGATTGTTTCTTTTTTAATATTCTCTGGCATTTTTGACCACCTTCCTATGTTTCATCCTCAGACTTCTTATAAATTCCATCTAACTGGGATTTAAGAGTCTTTAGATTATCCATTACTTTTTCATAATCCATGCGCTTTGGTCCGACAATTCCTATCGTGCCCTTTACGCCCTCACCCAGATCATATGTCGCAGTGACAACACTGCAATCCTTCATGGTCTGGATCGGAGATTCATTTCCTATATAAACCTGAATACCTGTTCCATTGTCCTTCTTCTCGGAATCGGATAAGGATTCAGTAACAAGGCTTGCTAGCTCTTCCTTTTCCTCAAATGCTGACAAAAGTGTCGCTGCATTATTGGAATCCGAAAGCTCAGGATACTTCAGTATATTTGTTGCTCCGCTGGTGTAAATCTTAAGATCCTCACTCTCCGCGAAGGTCTGTGCCAATGCATCAATCACATCAGAGACAATTCCTGAATGAATACCGGCTCTCTCCTTTATGCTTGCAATGTTTCCAAGATTAATCTCGTTCATTGCGAGTCCGTTTAATGAGGTGTTAAGCAGAATGTTGAGCTTAAGTATCGTCTCATTGTCAAGCGGCTCATATAAATCAAGCATCTTGTTTCTGACCATATTATTGTTCATAACAATTACTGCAAGCAGATGCTGATCGTCAACCTGTGAAAGCTGGATGAATTTCACCTTGTTGTGATTGACATCCGGTGCAGAAACGAGTGTGGCATAATTGGTATTGTTTGCAAGTACCTTTGCCGCCTGCTTTAACACCTGCTCCATCTTCTCGGTATTTTCAATGACCAGCTCCTTCATATCAGAAAGTTCTTTTTCCTTCTTATCATTGGTCTCTATAAGATGGTCTACATATAATCTGTAACCTTTATCCGAAGGAATTCTTCCTGCTGAGGTATGTGGCTGTACTATATAGCCCATCTCCTCTAAGTCACTCATCTCATTTCTGATTGTTGCCGAGCTCAGATTAAGATCTGTATATTTTGAAATTGTACGTGAGCCAACCGGCTCTCCTGTGGCGAGATAATTGCGGATGATTGCATCCAGTATGGTAAGCTGTCTCTCGCTCAATTCTAGTTCTTTGTTTTCATTTTCCATTGGTCACACGCTCCATCTGAAGTATGCTTTTAATTTGTTAGCACTCTGTATTTTGGAGTGCTAATTTTTTATCTGTACATAACATACCACCACCTATTAGCAATGTCAACCCTCGAGTGCTAATTTTTTTAATAAAATTTTTGAAACCCTTGATTTTACTGAGATTTCAGGCTTTATTAATTTTCTATTAAATTGATTTTGGCGGTATTTACACCACTTTTACACCATTTTTTCAAGTTTTTCTATTTCTGTCTTCGCGTCATATCTATTATTTAGGGGATTATATACATCATGAAAAAGAAAAAGCACTGTAAAAACCGATAATCCAACGGTTTTCAGTGCTTTTTTCATGTTTTTTCTATTAAATTTTCCTCAGACATCTATATAAATGAAACTTATCCCTCCTTATATTACTCTACCCCCAACGCCTTAAACACTGCATCTTCCGCACTCTGATACGGAATCAGCTGAAATGCACTCATCAGATCAGCCGGAACACTTGCAAAATCAACAAACGAGGTACTCGGAATCAGCACCTTCTTTGCGCCGCTATCCAGACACACCTGAAGTGTATTGGCAAGTTCATCCACCTTTATCATTGTGCCACTAATTGTTATATCTCCCAACACTGCCAAGTTGCTGACAACAGGCTTTCCAAGGGCAATCGAACAAAGTGCAATCAATGTTGGAAGTGCCAATTTGTCTGTCATACCGATACCCTGCAAATCCTGATAATTGATGATGTAATCCTTGGTCGAGGTGCTGATAGAGCCACTGATCCGATTGCCGTTGGCTTTCAGATAATTAAATGCCGTGTTCACCGATTCCTTGCATTTAGAATCACTGCCTAAGCCAGTCCGTTCAATTTTGCCATTGCCCGGAAGCATCTGGCTTTCCAAACGGAATACACCAATCATACCACTTTTTCCTCTGGATACGGTATAAACCTGTCCCGGATTACACATTCCGTCCGGTATCAGCTTACCGCCACCCTGTTCTGGTACGGAAACATAATGTTCTGACATATCTTCTAAATCTATATAGGAGAAGTTCACATCATAAAACTCCATACCACCCAGCTTCTTCAATTGCTCCTTGACACGGCGACGCATTTCCAATGCAATCTGAATAATTTCTTCCAGTTCTTCTTTGGTAAACTCACCATTTGGGTACATCAACTTCAGATAACCGTCTATCATACGACGAACCGCAATTGTATCACGCTGATTCAGATTTCTTCCCAAGCGGAAGTAGTGATCAAGTGCATCTCCATACTGCTCCTTGCGAAGCTCTCGGATGAACTCTGCCAAATAGTCACTGATAAAACCGTAATCATCGGTAAAATGCTCCGGTCTAAACTTCGGTATCTCCCATCCTGGAAGATAACAGTGCATACGATCAAGAAATGCTGTATCTGTTCCCATTTCCTGCGGGAAAGGTGCAAACAGACTGGATGTTTTCAACAGCACGTCCACACTCTGATTGATATTTCCCACAAATACCATGGACGCAGTAGCAGCTTTTTCTTCTTTGCCACGGGCAAAAGAGCCGGATGCCATGTAATCCTTCATAATCTGAATGCCATCTTTATCTTTAAACTTGATACCTGCCACTTCATCAAAGGCTACACAATCCCATAAGCCGACCAGTCCGACCGTTTTGCGTCCCATATTGTAAAACAGGTTTGCAACCGTCGTCTGTCCACCGGAAATTAAAATACTGTTCGGTGAAATCTCTTTGTAAAGATGAGATTTACCGGTGCTTCTCGGTCCAAGCTCACAAAGATTAAAGTTATTCTCAACTAATGGAATCATACGGGTCAAGAGCAGCCATTTCTCACGATATGTAAATTCATCTGGCTCCATGCCGATAGAACGAAGAAGAATATCCAGCCATTCATCTTTCGTAAAAGCCTTTCGTCCCTGCTTCAGTTCATCAATATCAATGTGTGGCATCTGAATCGGTGTCAGCTTACGGATACTGATTGGTGAAATATCTTTCTGCTTTTTCTGTTTGGAACGAAGTGGATTTCCATCAATGTCCTCAATACCAAAATTATTATCGCCTTCAACCTCATAATCCAGCTGAACAATACACCAGATACCGCCACAGAGCAGGCGATCAAATTTTTCCGGATATTCATCGGCAATCGGTACATTACCAACGCCCAAATTAGATAACTCTGCAAAAAAGCAATCCTTTTTCATATCCAGTCGAACAGTCACCATATCAATGATCGTGTGACTACCTTTTTTACGCAACTGAGACAGAATCTTCTGTGATTCATCCGGGCGTACAAAATTGTCAGCAAGAATACGCTTCACATTCTGTACGCCTTTCTCTATAACAGTCTCATCATCTGAACTGCAATACTGTCCCAACAAAAACTCAAGAACATACACCGGGACATTCGCCCCTTCTTTAATTTTCTTTGTCAGGTCTTTCCGAACAATCTTACCGTCAAAGTTCTGACGGAGCTTGTTCTTTATTTCTTCACGGGTACTTTCACCCTCTTCAAATTGCTCCATCTTTCTCTCCTCCTGCGGCATTAATTAAAAAAATCAAACTCGTCCACCGCAAAGGCGATGTCAATCTGGAATGGCTCCCGCTGTGGCAGCTGTAATCCCTGTTCATCTGCAATTACCAGATAATAAGTAGCTGTATTGCTGTATTTTAGAGATTTTAGATTAAACTGACAACGGAAAGTTCTTTCTGCACCATTATCGCTGGTCTTATCTGCAATAATCTTCTGAATATCACTAATCTGCTTGCCGTCCTCATCTGTAAAGTAAACCTGATAGGTTGCAGCTTCACGGTTTGTACTGACCGCATCTTTTTGATAGAAGTTCAACGAAAAAATCATATTGCTGATTTTACGGTTTGCGGACAGTAAATTGACCGTTACCGGCTTGGTATCATATTTCTGCTTATTTCGCCTATATTCCATAGAATCATTGCGGAGATAATGATACTCAATCACCGGAACAACCATTTCCTGTAAACTGATACCACCATGCACAAAATTCATACCACCGCCATTCATTTTGATACGAATACTTTCTCTCGGTGCAAATCCATTGAATTCCGTATTTCCGCCCAAGAATTTTACAGGCATCAAGTAATCTGGTTGCACACCCTTCTGCATAATTGCATATCTTCTGCCATACTCCACACATCGCTTGATACTTTCTTTTTTTGTAATGTCAGAGTTTGTTACATTCACATCAAAAAAGCCTCTTTTATCTACTTTGTCCTCTTCCTTCAAAGGACTGTATGTATAAAGAAATCCATGGTCTGCCGTAATTAGAATATTCGTTCCGCCAAATTCATTTACAATGATACGCACAAGATTCTTTAATTCTGAAATTGCCTTGTCACACGCAGCAAAAACAGCAATATCCGAAGTGTGGCTGGCTTCATCAATGGTATCGTGGTAAATATAGACCACATCCATCCCTTTCACCAAAGCACTTCTTTCCGCTCGTTTCATAGCAATGATGTCATTATACTTTAAGGCCACGCTTGCTGAATCTTCTGTTTTCAGAACCTTGTCCCTATAAGTACTTGCCGTAGACTGTCCATCTGCCAAAACCGTCAAAATATCGTTCCAAACCTCTACTGTCAATTCTTTGTGCGGCAACAAAGCTGCCATACCAAACTTTGTAGTAGAAGGGAAGATGCTCTGCATACTGCTGATAGAAACCTTACTTTGCGTTTCTCGCTGAAGCTGATCTGCCATCGTAGCCGCTACTTCATAACGCATGGCATCTGAGATAATTACAAATACTTTCGTATCCGAAGTTTGGATACGGGAACGGTAAAAATCCTCCTGTTGCGGTACTTCCAAAACTTTACCGTAAGTTGCCAGTTCATCCGCACATACATCTGACCAGTTGTTGCCCAACTCACCTAAGAACCAGTGCGTATAAAGTCCTTCCACCTTATCGACAACATGCTTGAACAAATCATCTAGCAGAATATTGGAAGTCTCCAAACTCTTTTGAAAACTAAGATGGAACAAACGGTAATAAGTGTCCATCTGATAGTAACTCTCAGTATATTCTTTCCAGATACTTTTCGCTTCTGCGGTATGGAATCCGGCAAAATGTTCCTTAAAGAAACTTTGCATATTCGCCACTTGTAAGATACCGTCATAAAAATTCTCAAATGGCTCATACCATACACAAGTTCTCAGTTTTTCAACGGTATTCGTAATGGTATCCACATCAATAATATGGTCACTAATCTCTGTCATTAGCTTTGTCAGAATCACTTCGTTAATACACGGAAAGCACTCTGTTCCTACCAAATCTTCTACTGTCAGCTTTTCAAAACGCTGATACAGACGAGCTTCATCCTCAACATAACGTGCCACATCATATAATTGAGTAATGTTATCACTATGAAGCCATTCAGAAATAAAATCATAGCAGTATGCCTGATGAGGTATGGAAATAAAACTGTCCAGTCCGGCAAGATATTCCTGCCTCATGGTACGGGTCGCTGCAGTTAAAAGCAGATGAATTGCCAACTGCCCAAGATCTGGTTCTTCCTCCACAAATCCACATCCCTGACGAACCATCGCCCAAAAAGCTGCGTCTGCATGATATTTTACAAAATCCTGATAAACCGTATTATTATTCAAATCCAGTCCCTCCTGGAACACACTACGGAGAATCATATTAGGCTGTGCATCTTTCAATCCACAGATTGCCGCCATGACAGCCATGTGTAACTGTGCCGGTGTTTCCGGAACTTTATTCTGCGTGCTGACTTTCAAACGACGGTCTTTCGCATTGAAATAAGCACGATAATTTTTAACCTGTTTTCTCATTGCCGGATTTGATATAAGTCCCATCTCATCCATCCAGATAGAAATCAGATCCGCCCGAAACTCTTCACTGTAAAGCTCCACATCCAGAAGCCAGTTATCATCTGGGCGGTTATAGACACACGGACTGTAAACCAGATAATTTGTAGTCAAATCATCTACTGAAAGCAGTTTTTTTACTGAAAACGCATTATTTCCAGTCAACGCAATCACCTTTGCATTTTCCAAAACCACTTCATCCAGCTTATCCTGAAATTCCTTATCTTCATCATACCAGAAAATGATACGACGCTGATAAAACTCAGGCAGAGGTGCAGCAAATCTGCGATTTAAATCTTGTATTATTTTATCTGTATCCATGCTGCATTATCTCCCTTCCGTATTTTTTACATAAATAGTGCTTCGTGCCGCACCCTCTTTTCTCAAATAACCGTCCTTAACCATATTCAGCAAGACAGCTCTGGCTCTACGATGTTTTACATCTAAAATCTCTACTGTTTCAGCAGTAGTAATAGAGCCATTTTCCAATACATATTTATAGATTTGTTGTTCCCGTTCACTATCCGGTATTTTCTCAGTCGTATCTGGCACTTCGTTGCCACTATCCGGCATTTTTTTCATATTATCTGGCACTATTTCTGTTTTATCCGGCACTTTATTGCCACTATCCGGCATTTTGCCAATAGTATCCGGCACTTTAATGGCGTTATTGAGGTCAACAGTGCCGTCAACCTGTCCTCGATAAATATTGATACGCAAATCAACTTCGCCACCAATAAACTCCGGCTCCCGCAGCCCGGCAGCTTTTACTTTATCAATAATTCTCGGAATACCGCTTCCCCAATGCTCGATCAGGTTCATGTAAGCAAACGCATGGGCAAGAGCTTCATTTCTGATTTTAGAATAGCCTTCTTTCATACGCTCCATCGTTTGTCCCATTGGCAGCTTTCCTGGAGAAGTAATTTCCAATCGGTTGTCATATACCGCTACCTGTATCGTACCATGATCCAGATAACTACGATGTACCATAGCATTTATAATCAACTCACGAATGGCATCCGGTGGAATCTCATAAACATCCTGGCGATAAATTCCCACAATGGTAGCACCCAGATGAATATTTCTCAAGACAAACTGAAATGCTTCGTCTATCTGTTCCCAAAGCGGACCGGTATATTCTCTACGATCAACAAATACCGCTTTCGTTGTCCCTTTGAACACGCCACATTGCGTTGCAACATGAAGTCCACCATTGCCTGTCAAAATAGCAAACGCATTGGACGGATAATCTTTTCCATCACGCTCAATCAAAATACCCCAGGAACGCAGCTGCTGTCTACCGACATCTTTAATCGCTGCTTTCTGTTCCTCTGTACGGGCATTTTTAACAGCCTGTTCTTTCATAGCTTTACAAAGTACATCAATATCTTCATCTGTAACATTTAACCCAGTACATAAAGCCTGATCGTAGTAGCGGTTACTGCCCTCAAACAGCAGCTCCTTTACCATATACTCGTCGGCAAGGCGGGTAGTTCCGGCAACACGGACATATACACCGCCATCTCTGCCAAGAGCCTTGATATAATATGGGCGCTGTCTGCCCTCTGAAACCTCTACCACAATAACAGTCTTGCCATCAACCGTTTGTAAAGTAATATCCGGGATGATTGCCGGTTCACAGCTGTCTGATACAGCATTTGCAATGGCATCCATTTTCTTGAACACATCTTCCTTGTCAAAGCCGACAACCTCTCTGGTTTTATCGGCAATTCCGAAAATGATTTTTCCTCCGGTTCCATTTGCAAAGGCAACCACAGATTTCATATATTTGATGCTTTTCTCCGGCAGGTTCTCTTTAAACTCTACATTCTTCGATTCGCCTGCAAGAATTTCTTCTATGGTCATCATAACACCTCGCTCTCTTTGGCAGCCTTTACTGCCATATTTTTACTTAATTGATGAAGAAATTGAGCTCAGTGCTTTGCTTAAAGCATCTTCATCAGCCTGCTTTCTTCTCTCACTTTCCCACATACCGAGTATCTGATAAATGCATTCTTTCACAACAGGAAAATACTTTCGACATTCTTCTTCGCTTAACTCATGAATACCCTTGCTCAAGATTCCATAAATAGTTGTATTTTTGACCAGTATATCTGGAAGATATCCTTCCAACATCTTAATTTTTTCAGCAACTTTCGCCTGTTCAAACATCTCGTTATCAATGACATCAGCCGCAGCTTCTTTTGCTTTGTAAACAAGTCTTTCAAGAATTCTTCTCAGATAAACATATGATCCAGCACCAACACCACTTGCAAAAAGTCCTATTGCAGTTCCAAGTTCCTTACGATCTTCCTTCGAAATTACATGTTTATACGCATCTAATTCTGGAAATGTCTGTCTCTTATACACATCTCCGAGC
>ENA-OZLU01000375-OZLU01000375.1-human-gut-metagenome-genome-assembly--contig:-NODE-375-length-11319-cov-4.970437_pt1 | contig 11319 bp, 5 predicted proteins | sample MGYA00243865_ERZ653795 | MGnify/ENA primary metagenome ERZ653795 (study PRJEB26926, sample SAMN06164833) | human gut metagenome | biome: ENVO:00009003; feature: ENVO:2100002; material: ENVO:00002003... | reverse complement strand
GGCAGCGTCAGATGTGTATAAGAGACAGCCGATACCCAATACCGGTTTCAGTAATGAAATGGCGGGGGCGAGCGGGATCCTGTTCCAGTTTTTGTCGCAGATGTCCCATATAAATACGCAAATAGTGACTGTGTTCGACCGCGTTTGGCCCCCACACCTGATTGAGTAACTGGCGCTGGGTGAGCACTTTCCCGGCATTATTCAGCAGCACCGCCAGCAGGCGGAACTCAATCGGCGTGAGATGCACCTCTTCCTCACCCCGGTGAATCACGCGGGCGGCTAAATCGACGGTAACATCGGAAAATTTCACCAGCGGATCGGGCGCGGCGGTGGCGGAGTGGCGGCGTAAAGCGACGCGCAGACGGGCCTGCAATTCGCCAATGCCAAACGGCTTACTCAGATAATCATCCGCTCCGGCATCCAGCGCGGCGATTTTGTCGCTCTCTTCGCTGCGTGCGGAAAGCACAATCACCGGCACCGCGCTCCACTGGCGCAGGTCGCGGATAAACTCAATCCCATCACCATCGGGCAGGCCGAGATCGAGAATAATCAAATCTGGCTTACGGGTAGCCGCTTCCAGCAAGCCGCGTTGCAGCGTTTCGGCCTCATAGACGCGCATCCCGTCGCCCTCCAGCGCCGTGCGCAGAAAGCGACGAATAGCCTGTTCATCTTCAACAATCAGAACGTTTGTCACATATCCTCATGAAATTCTTCAAGTTCAGGGGCAGTTTGCTGGGGAAGTGTAACACGAAAACAGGCACCACCTTCCGGTCGGTTGAACGCGGTAATAGTGCCCCCGTGTACATCCACTATCGCCCGACAAATTGCCAGTCCAAGCCCTACCCCCGGTACTGCCGACTCTTTATTCCCGCGAGCAAACTTATCAAATATCGTCTGCTCCTGGCCTGGCGGAAGACCGGGGCCGTTATCCCAGACATCCAGTTGTAGATTTTCGCCCTCAACGTGGGCATCGATACCAATTTCGGCCTGCGCACCCGCATATTTCACCGCGTTCTCCAGCAGATTAATCAGCACCCGTTCAAAGAGTGGCCCGTCAACGTGGATTAAGGTCAGCGGTTCTGGCAGAGAAAGATTGATGGGCGACGATAAACCCGGTTCCAGCATTTGCAGCGCGCTGCCGACCACTTCTTCCAGCGTTAACCACTCTTTCTTCAAATTAAAGCCGCCGGACTGAATTCGCGCCATATCCAGTAGATTATTCACCAGTCGGGTAGTGTTCAGCACGTGCTGACGAATCTCGCTGGCCTGGCGGGCGTGAGGCGATCCTTCGCTTGCCAGATCGAGCGTTAAGATTTCTGCCTGACCGAACAGCACCGTGAGCGGCGTGCGTAAATCATGCGAAAGCGCCGCCAGCAGAGCGTTGCGGATCTGTTCCCGTTCGCTTGCCATCCGCGCCTGTTCTTCACTGGCGGTCAGCGTAAGCCGCTCAAACGCATTGGCGACTAACAGCGTAAACGTCTCCAGCAGGCGCTGCTGTTCCGGGATCATCAACTGACGCAGATTCCCTGGTTCCACCACCACCAGCCCGTAGGTTTTCTCACCGCTTTTTAACGGCAAAATCTGGTACGGTACACCGGGTAACGTGTCGGTGCCCGCACCCGCAGGCAGGCCTTTATCAAAACTCCACTGTGCGATGGCATCGTCCCACGGGGTCATTCCTTGCGGATGTGTTAACGGCTGCAATTTACCGTTGTCATCGGGCAACAACACCTGACTGCGGGCATGAAACGTGGAGGCAATAAATTGTTCGCTGGTGGCGGCGATGTCCTGCGGACTGCGGCCCACCGCCAGAGCTTTCGACATTTCATATAAGTGCCGTGTGCGTTGCTCGCGGTAACGGGCTACCCGCGCCTGATAACGCACACCCGCAGTAAGGTTCCCGATCACCAGCCCGACGGTTAACATCACCGCGAAGGTCAGCAGATATTGCACATCAGAGACAGCGAGCGTGCCGCGTGGGGCGATAAAAAAGAGATCGAAACTCACCACATTAATGACGGTAGCAACCACCGAAGGCCAGCGTCCATAAAATAGCGCCACCACCACCACGCCAAGCAGATACAGCATCACCAGGTTGGCGGCATCAAACGCCATCAGCCACTGCATGGCAATTAAAGTGATAACGGCGCATAACGCGGCGGCAACCACGCATCCCTGAATCTGTACCCGCCACTTGTCTTTAAAAGAGCGGCTATCCGGCGCGTTGTTAATCGTGCGGGCGGGTGGTTCATCAAGCGCGACCAGCACCTGATCGAGATCGGGGGCGATGCGCGCCAGTCGGTCAGCAAACGTTTCCCGACGCCACCAGCGGCGCGAGGCCGGGCGACCGAGAATAATCTTGCCGAGATTATGTTCACGGGCATAACGCACTACTGCTTTTTCTTCCGCTGGATCAGAAAGTGTAGCCGTCTCCGCGCCCAGCTCCTGCGCCAGACGTAAGGCGCTGAGAATTGCCCGACGTTTTTTTTCCGGTAAGCGATGCAGGGCAGGGGTTTCAACATACACCGCGTGCCAGACGCTACCCAGGCGCGAGGCCAACCGCGCCGCCGCGCGGACCAGTTTCTCACTGCCGGTGTTATGCCCGATGCATAAAAGGATCGCGTCGCGCGTGTGCCACACTTTCTCTTCACCAGGATGCCCCCGCCAGGCGCGCATTTGCTCATCTACGCGATCGGCAGTACGGCGCAGTGCCAGTTCACGCAGGGCGATCAGATTGCCTTTGCGGAAAAAATGTTCAATGGCGCGCTCCGCCTGCCCGGCAATATAGACTTTGCCTTCTTTCAGCCGCTGGCGCAGATCGTCCGGGGGCAAGTCCACCAGCACTACGTCGTCGGCGGCATCGAAAAAAGGATCGGGCACGGTTTCCCGTACCTGAATTCCGGTGACGCCGCTGACCACATCATTCAGACTTTCCAGATGCTGAACGTTGACGGTTGTGAAAACATCAATGCCAGCTTCCAGCAGTTCTTCGATATCCTGCCAGCGTTTAGGATGACGAGAACCTGGCGCATTACTGTGCGCCAGTTCGTCCATTAAGATCAGCGCCGGACGGCGGGCGAGGGCGGCATCGAGATCAAACTCGCTGATATGCCGCCCACGGTACGCCTGGCGTTTGGGCGGCAGAACAGCCAGCCCTTCAAGCATGGCGGCGGTATCTTTCCGCCCATGGGTTTCTACCACGCCAACCACAATATCCAGCCCTTGCGCCCGCAGTCGCTGGGCTTCTGCCAGCATCGCCCAGGTCTTCCCGACGCCTGCACAGGCACCGAAGAAAACTTTCAGCTTCCCCCGATGCGGCGCGGCAGTTTGTTCCAGCAGACGATCGGGGTCGGGACGTAAGGGTTCGTTATTCATCAAGTTTATCCAGCGCCAGATTGAGTTCAACAATGTTGACGACCGGCTGGCCGATATATTTCACCAGCGGTTGTTGGCTGTATTTTGCGATCAGTTGCGTGAGCTGTTCAACGCTGAGATTACGCGCTTTCGCCACGCGTGGGATTTGCCAGACCGCCGCTTGCGGGGTGATATTATTGTCCAGCCCGCTTGCCGATGCCGTCACCAGTTCAACCGGAACGTTCGTACTGGCATCCGGGTTAGCGGCCCGTAATGCAGCAACGCGTGCGGCTATTTGTTTATCCAGCTCAGGGTTACTGACCGCCAGATTGCTCCCGCCAGAAGCCTGTGGATTATAGGGCATTTCTGCCGTTGCCGACGGGCGACCCTGAAAATAGCCGTTGCCGGTAAAATTCTGCCCGATTAATGCCGAACCCCGCACCGTATCACCTTCACGAATCAACGAACCGTTGGCCTGCCAGGGAAACCACCATTGCCCCAGCACGGTGGTCAGCAGCGGGTAAACGCCGCCAGTAATCAATAACAGAAAGATAAATGTCGATAATGCCGGACGTAAGCCACGCATGGTAAACCTCACACCAGACCGCAAACGGTCAGCAGTAAATCAATGACTTTGATACCAATAAACGGCACCAGCAGCCCACCCAGACCGTAAATCCATAAGTTACGGCGCAACATGGCAGAAGCGGTAAGCGGTTTATAACTCACGCCTTTTAACGCCAGAGGAATCAAAAAGACGATAATCAAGGCGTTGAAAATGACCGCACTGAGAATGGCGGAGTCGGGCGAATGAAGGCGCATGATGTTCAGCGCATTTAACTGCGGATACGTTGCCGCGAACGCCGCCGGAATAATGGCGAAGTATTTCGCCACATCGTTGGCAATGCTGAAGGTGGTCAGCGAGCCACGGGTCATCAGCATCTGTTTGCCAATATGTACCACCTCGATCAACTTGGTCGGGTTAGAGTCGAGATCGACCATATTGCCCGCTTCTTTCGCCGCCTGAGTACCGGAGTTCATCGCCACCGCGACATCTGCCTGCGCCAGCGCTGGAGCATCGTTGGTGCCGTCGCCGGTCATCGCCACCAAACGGCCTTCCGCCTGATACTGACGAATCAATGCCAGCTTGGCCTCCGGTGTCGCTTCGGCGAGAAAATCATCGACGCCCGCTTCCGCAGCAATGGCGGCGGCAGTCAGACGGTTATCGCCGGTAATCATCACCGTTTTAATGCCCATTTTGCGCAGCTGGGCGAAGCGCTCTTTAATACCGCCTTTGACGATATCTTTCAGCGCAATAACGCCCAGCACACGGGAACCTTCCACCACCACCAGCGGCGTGGCCCCCTGACGCGCAACCTGATCGACTTTTTGATCAACATCGGTAGGGAAGTGACCGCCGTTAGCCTCAACATGGCGGCGAATGGCATCGACAGAACCTTTACGGATCATGCGGTTGTCGATGTTGATCCCGCTCATCCGGCTTTGCGCAGTAAACGGTACAAAGGTGGCATGGAGCGACTGCACATCGCGCTCGCGCAGGTTAAAACGTTGCTTGGCGAGGATCACAATACTGCGGCCTTCCGGCGTTTCATCAGCCAGCGAAGCCAGTTGTGCGGCGTCAGCCAGCGTTTTTTCATCCACGCCCTGCGCAGGGATAAACTCCGACGCCTGACGGTTACCGAGTGTGATGGTGCCGGTTTTATCCAGTAGCAGAACGTCAACGTCACCTGCCGCTTCAACTGCACGTCCGCTGGTGGCAATCACATTCGCGCCCAGCATCCGACTCATCCCGGCGACGCCGATCGCTGACAACAGGCCGCCAATAGTGGTTGGGATCAGACAGACCAGCAGCGCCACCAGTACCGTTACACTCACGGCATTACCGCCCCACGCGGAAAACGGCCACAGCGTGGCGGTTGCCAGTAAAAAGACGATGGTCAGAGCAATCAGCAGGATAGTCAGGGCAATCTCGTTCGGTGTTTTGCGTCGCTGTGCGCCTTCCACCATCGCGATCATCCGATCCAGAAATGTCTCACCGGGGTTAACGCTACACTCAATCACCAGCCAGTCAGAAAGAATACGCGTGCCGCCGGTGACGGAGGCAAAATCGCCGCCGGATTCACGGATCACCGGTGCCGATTCCCCGGTGATGGCGCTTTCATCGACCGATGCGCCGCCTTCAATGACTTCACCATCGCAGGGGATAATATCGCCAGCTTCTACCAGCACGATGTCACCTTTACGCAGTTGATCGGCAGGAACTTTGTCCGCCGCAGCGCCATATTTCGGCTCACGCAGCTTGCGGGCAAAGGCAGTTTTTTTCACCCCTTTAAGACTGTTGGCCTGCGCTTTACTGCGGCCTTCTGCCAGCGCCTCGGCGAAATTAGCGAACAGTACGGTGACCCACAGCCAGCCGCTAATTGCCGCGCTAAACAGCGCATTGCCAGGCATCGCACCGCTTGCCATCGCGATGCTAATACAGGTGGTCAGCAGACTGCCGATCCAGACGATAAACATCACCGGATTGCGCCATTGCGCCTGCGGGTTTAATTTTTTCACCGCTTCTTTCAGCGCCTGAACGACAAGTGTTGGTTCGAATAGCGCCAGTTGTTTACGACTCATATTCAGTGCTCACTCAATATCATCAGGAGAGATATTCCGCCACTGGACCAAGCGCCAGGGCAGGGATAAAGGTCAGTGCGCCAACCAGCAACACGGTGCCGATTAACAGGCCAACAAACAGCGGGCCGTGCGTTGGCAGCGTGCCGGAGCTGGCGGGTTGGCTCTTTTTACTCACCAGCGAACCGGCAATTGCCATCACCGGGATAATCACCCCGAAGCGACCGACAAACATGCAGAACGCCAGTAAACAGTTCCAGAACGGAGAGTTGGCGCTTAATCCGGCAAAGGCGCTGCCGTTGTTGTTAGCGGCGGATGACACGGCGTACAGCACTTCGCTAAAACCATGCGGGCCAGGGTTGAGCATGGCGCTACGTCCGGCGTCGGTCATCATTGCCAGCGCCGCGCCCATCAGCACCAGCGTCGGGGTAACCAGAATCGCCAGTGCAGTCAGTTTCATCTCGCGTACGTCGATTTTTTTACCCAGATATTCCGGTGTACGACCAATCATCAGCCCGGCAATAAACACCGCCAGCAGGACAAACAGCATCATGCCGTAAAGACCAGAACCGACACCGCCGAACACCACTTCACCAATTTGCATCAGCCACATCGGCACCATGCCACCGAGAGCGGTAAACGAATCATGCATCGCAATCACCGCGCCACAGGAAGCCGCCGTAGTCACGACCGCAAACAGGCTACTGACCAGCACGCCGAAACGGCTCTCTTTACCTTCCATATTGATGCTGCTGTCTGCGCCGAGCGCCAGCAGATGAGGATTACCCTGAACTTCTGCCCACATCACCACGCCTACGCAGATGACAAAAATCACTGACATCGCCCACAGCAACATGCGCCCCTGGCGGCGATCGCCCGTCACTTCACCAAAGGCAAAGCACAGCGCCGTTGGGATCAAGAAGATCGCCAGCATCTGCACGAAGTTGGTCAGTGCGGTTGGGTTTTCAAACGGATGCGACGAGTTGGCATTAAAGAAGCCACCGCCGTTAGTACCGAGCATCTTGATCGCTTCCTGAGAAGCTACAGGCCCCATGGGTAACAGCTGTTGCGCTCCTTCAACGGTATTCACAGCCTGATAAGGCTGAAAGTTTTGCAGCGCACCTTGTTGAATAAAAAACAGTGCGATCAACAACGCCACAGGGACGAGCACCCATAACGTGATGCGTAGCAGATCGACCCAGGCATTCCCGAGTGTGCTCATGCTCTGGCGGGTAAACGCACGGATGAGGGCAAAAATCACCGCAATCCCGCTGGCGGCAGAAAGAAAGTTTTGCACCGTTAAGCCAGCCATCTGGCTGAAATAGCTCAACGTGGTTTCACCGCTGTAAGATTGCCAGTTGGTATTCGTGACAAAGCTGACGGCGGTATTCAGCGCCAGATCCCACGACAGCCCCGGCAACTGCTGTGGATTAAGCGGCAGATAGTGCTGACCGAGCAACATAAAAAACAGCACCGCCAGCCCCAGCATGTTCAGGCCGAGAATGGCACAAAGATATTGCTTCCAGTTCATCTCACGGTCAGAGACGCCAAGTGCGCGAAAAAGTACGCGCTCAACGCCCGTTGTACCGGGAAGAGGAATGTCATTAATCAGCCGCGCCAGCCCGCTGCCTAAAGGACGCGCCAGCACCATTAACACCAGTAAAAACGTGGCGATCAGTAAGAACCCTTGCGCAGCCATCAGAACGCCTCCGCATTGATCAGGGCATAAACCAGATAACCCAGTAATAAAAACACCAGCAATACGCCGGTTATCACGCCTGCACTCACAGTGCACCTCCAGTGGCCTAAAAGTGATACCGGAAGGGTAGAATTCTGGCTGCAAAGATTTCGCAAAAATCTGCGGGCGGGGTGTAAAAAAAGTATAAAAATGGCAAAAGCCATGATTTAACTAATGTTTAGTATTAATTTAACTTTTGTGTAACTTAATTACAGGATGAATGTAAATAAACCATCAATAAGCAAAAATAAGTGGTCGGATGAGTAGTAAAATTACACAAAAGGCGGTACTATTTTCATCAGATAAACAAATTCATTTTTCCGGTGCCATTCACCGGGTAGATACAAAAGGGGGAGAAAAGTATGGAACTCTACAGAGAATATCCTGCATGGCTTATCTTTTTACGCCGTACTTATGCGGTTGCAGCGGGCGTTCTGGCGCTGCCTTTCATGCTTTTCTGGAAAGACCGCGCCCGCTTTTACAGCTACCTGCATCGCGTCTGGTCGAAAACCAGCGATAAACCGGTGTGGATGGATCAGGCCGAAAAGGCAACTGGTGATTTTTATTGATTGCTGAGTTTTGAATACATTGAAAACCGCCAGCGGAAACGCTGGCGGTTTTTTGTATCAGGAAGATGTTCAGAGGAATATTTAGACATCGTTATACCAATCGAAACATATATTCATGAAATATATATAAATATTTTCCTAATTGTTCTTATCTGACAGATATCTCACTTAAGGCTTTCTTATAAATCTGTAGGGTTTTGCCTGGAAGCAGACAAATAACCCGATAAAACAAGGATGAGCAGATGAGCGGAAAACCGGCAGCGCGTCAGGGCGACATGACGCAGTATGGCGGTAGCATTGTTCAGGGTTCAGCCGGGGTGCGCATTGGTGCCCCCACCGGCGTGGCCTGTTCGGTGTGCCCCGGCGGAGTGACGTCCGGCCATCCGGTCAATCCCCTGCTCGGTGCAAAGGTCCTTCCCGGTGAAACCGACATCGCCCTGCCCGGCCCGCTGCCGTTCATCCTCTCCCGCACCTACAGCAGTTACCGGACAAAAACGCCCGCGCCGGTGGGGAGCCTCGGCCCCGGCTGGAAAATGCCTGCGGATATCCGCTTACAGCTGCGCGATAACACACTGATACTCAGTGATAACGGCGGCAGAAGCCTGTATTTTGAGCACCTGTTTCCCGGTGAGGACGGTTACAGCCGCAGCGAGTCACTGTGGCTGGTGCGCGGCGGCGTGGCGAAACTGGATGAAGGTCACCGGCTGGCCGCACTCTGGCAGGCGCTGCCGGAAGAACTCCGCTTAAGTCCGCATCGTTATCTGGCGACAAACAGTCCGCAGGGGCCGTGGTGGCTGCTCGGCTGGTGTGAGCGGGTGCCGGAAGCGGATGAGGTGCTGCCTGCGCCGCTGCCGCCGTACCGGGTACTGACCGGGCTGGTGGACCGCTTCGGGCGCACACAGACGTTCCACCGCGAAGCCGCCGGTGAATTCAGCGGCGAAATCACCGGCGTGACGGATGGTGCCGGGCGTCACTTCCGGCTGGTACTGACCACGCAGGCGCAGCGGGCAGAAGAAGCCCGGCAGCAGGCCATTTCCGGCGGGACGGAACCGTCCGCTTTTCCTGATACCCTGCCGGGTTACACCGAATATGGCCGGGACAACGGCATCCGTCTGTCTGCCGTGTGGCTGACGCACGACCCGGAATACCCGGAGAATTTACCTGCCGCGCCGCTGGTGCGCTATGGCTGGACGCCACGCGGCGAACTGGCGGTGGTGTATGACCGTAGTGGCAAACAGGTGCGCAGCTTTACTTACGATGATAAATACCGGGGCCGGATGGTGGCGCACCGTCACACGGGCCGGCCGGAAATCCGTTACCGTTACGACAGCGACGGGCGGGTGACAGAACAGCTTAACCCGGCAGGCTTAAGCTACACGTATCAGTATGAGAAAGACCACATCACCATCACCGACAGCCTGGACCGCCGTGAAGTGCTGCACACGCAGGGCGAAGCCGGGCTGAAGCGGGTGGTGAAAAAGGAACACGCGGACGGCAGCGTCACGCAGAGTCAGTTTGACGCCGTGGGCAGGCTCAGGGCACAGACGGATGCCGCAGGCAGGACAACAGAGTACAGCCCGGATGTGGTGACGGGCCTCATCACGCGCATAACCACGCCGGATGGCAGGGCATCGGCGTTTTACTATAACCACCACAACCAGTTAACGTCAGCCACCGGGCCTGACGGGCTGGAATTGCGCCGGGAATATGATGAATCCGGCCGTCTGATTCAGGAAACTGCCCCTGACGGCGATATCACCCGCTACCGTTATGATAATCCACACAGTGACCTCCCCTGCGCAACGGACGATGCCACCGGCAGCCGGAAAACCATGACGTGGAGCCGTTACGGTCAGTTGCTGAGCTTCACTGACTGTTCCGGTTATGTAACCCGCTATGACCATGACCGTTTTGGTCAGGTGACGGCGGTGCACCGCGAGGAAGGCCTGAGCCAGTACCACGCATACGACAGCCGTGGACAGTTAACTGCGGTGAAAGACACGCAGGGCCATGAAACGCGGTATGAATACAACATCGCCGGTGACCTGACCGCCGTCATTGCCCCGGACGGCAGCAGAAACGGGACACAGTACGATGCGTGGGGAAAGGCCGTCCGTACCACGCAGGGCGGGCTGACGCGCAGTATGGAATACGATGCTGCCGGACGGGTCATCCGCCTGACCAGTGAAAACGGCAGCCACACCACCTTCCGTTACGATGTACTTGACCGGCTGATACAGGAAACCGGCTTTGACGGCCGCACACAGCGTTATCACCACGACCTGACCGGCAAACTTATCCGCAGCGAGGATGAGGGTCTGGTCACCCACTGGCACTATGACGAAGCAGACCGCCTCACGCACCGCACCGTGAAGGGTGAAACCGCAGAGCGGTGGCGGTATGACGAACGTGGCTGGCTGACAGACATCAGCCATATCAGCGAAGGGCACCGGGTAGCGGTGCATTACAGGTATGATGAGAAAGGCCGCCTGACCGGTGAGCGCCAGACGGTGCATCACCCGCAGACGGAAGCACTGCTCTGGCAGCATGAGACCAGACATGCGTACAACGCGCAGGGACTGGCGAACCGCTGTATACCGGACAGCCTGCCCGCCGTGGAATGGCTGACCTACGGCAGCGGTTACCTGGCAGGCATGAAACTCGGCGACACACCGCTGGTGGAGTACACCCGCGACCGCCTGCACCGGGAAACGCTGCGCCGCTTCGGCCGTTATGAACTCACCACCGCTTACACCCCTGCCGGGCAGTTACAGCGTCAGCACCTGAACAGCCTGCAGTATGACCGCGATTACACCTGGAACGACAACGGCGAACTCATCCGCATCAGCAGCCCGCGCCAGACCCGGAGTTACAGCTACAGCACCACCGGCAGGCTGACCGGCGTTCACACCACCGCAGCGAATCTGGATATCCGCATCCCGTATGCCACGGACCCGGCGGGCAACCGCCTGCCCGACCCGGAGCTGCACCCGGACAGCACCCTCAGCATGTGGCCGG
>ENA-OZLU01000351-OZLU01000351.1-human-gut-metagenome-genome-assembly--contig:-NODE-351-length-11584-cov-4.743777_pt1 | contig 11584 bp, 7 predicted proteins | sample MGYA00243865_ERZ653795 | MGnify/ENA primary metagenome ERZ653795 (study PRJEB26926, sample SAMN06164833) | human gut metagenome | biome: ENVO:00009003; feature: ENVO:2100002; material: ENVO:00002003... | reverse complement strand
TTTCAAAAGGAGCTTGCACAGAAATGTGAGGGCTCTTTTTTGTGAAATAATTAAAGCCCACCATTATGCCATAATCCTCATATTTTTGTGCTGTTTTGGGATTTATAGTGATTTCAGCTACTTTTTCTCGCAATTTTTCCGGCTTTTGGGCTGAATTTTGGGTGCTGTTTTAAAAGATTTAAGGATTACAGCTCCCCAAGGTCTGCCTACTATGCTATCAATCTCTTGTAAACCATAAATTGGTACCTTGAAAACTTCACATAACCATAAATTCGTTCTTTATAAGTGGTACAATAGATGTAGAGAAAATGGAGAAAATCACGTCCAAATACACCGGTTGGAGTATTACTATGATCCGGCTGATTACAATAAAGTGATTTACCGGCAGAGGAAGGAATATTATAACCAACGTCTCAAGACAATTCTGTTGGACGCAGACTGTTTGCTTCAAAAATGCAACGGTGGTTATGATGATGTAAGTGAATATCAGCTTCTTGTCCGTGCCTTTTTATTTGAAAAAACACAGGAAAAGTAAGAGCTTCCTTCAATAAAAACAATGTGAGAACTTTCCTTTAAAAGATCAGTGCAGCTCCGGGATTTCGAATAAAACCGGAAATAGCTTAAAAAATAATTCACAAAATTTCAAATGAAAAATTATCTACTATATCTAGGACTTTTAGTACTAAAAAGATTTCGCATATATTACATAAAAATGAATAAATAGTAAATTTTAACAAAATTACGTGAATAAAATCTCTGTTTATCCCAATAGCCGAAAACCAACGAAAAGATTATAATATAAATACGAAAACGTGCGAAAGGGGATTTTCGTACAAACATAATAAGAAAAGGAGAGGAAATATGGGAAAGTTAAAAGAACGTTTTCACAGGAAAAATGGCATTGTAAGCCGTATCTTTAGTATGGTACTTGCGCTTGCTATGATTATGACTATGATTCCAGCAATCGGTGGTGCAACCACTGCATATGCTGCTAGCCCGACAATCCGGTTGTATTTGGACAAACCAAGTACATGGAATACTCCGGTTGTCCATGTCTGGGCTGCCGGTGCTGCGGTAGATAACCATGGCGCAGGAAATGCCACCATTTCACAATGGGGGAATCAGGAAAAACCAAAGCTTGCATATGAGGAAAGTTCTGGACTCTATTATGTAGATGTACAGAGCAGTGAGTGGACAGGTTTTCAGTTTGTTGATGCAGGTTCTAAAGATGAGTCTGCACCGGAGATAAAGACAGAAGGAGCTGCAATCGAGCAGATTAAGACTTTTACTTCTGATACAAGCATTTATTGTTTATTGGATGACAATGGAAAATATCAGTGGTATAAGGATGCTTCAAAGAAGGAAACTTTGATTCCGGAGTCTGTACCAACAGAATGTGATCTGACTATTAATTATAAGAGCACATTAGGCGATGATGTTGCAGCATATATATATAAGGAGACTAATAAGCCGGCAGGTGAATGGCCGGGAAAAACCATGACTGCAACAGCAGGACATGAAGGCTGGTATACAATGCATCTGACATTAGATAACAGTACAGATTATAATCTTATCTTAAATGATGATGGACATGGAAACCAGTTAAGCGACGTAACACTTTCTACAAAAGGAAAGGCAGAAGCAGAGTACTGGTTCGATGGTTCTTTGTCAGAGACAAAACCTGCCGATTGGAAATATGTAACAACCATCCATTATCTTGCTTCAGGAATGGGAAGTACTATTTACAATTATATGTGGGGAGCAGATGCCTCTGCAACAGGAGCAGGTGTTGGAAAAGAATGGCCGGGCGGACAGATTTCGGCAAATGCTGATCATTTGGGATGGTATGATGTAGTATATACACAGGATGTAAAACAGAATTTCAGCTGTATTTTTAATAATAACAACGGAACACAGACGGATAATATTGATGTTTCTGTGACATCAACTAGTACTGAGCTCTGGGTTACCGGAACAAAAGGTGATACAACCGTATATAAAACAGCACCGGACAGCTGGGAGGCACCGGTTCCAGACCACACATTTACTATTTATTATTACAATGAGGATTTATCAACAGACACAGACATGGGAAAAGTTGATTTGTGGATGTGGAATGCCGGATTAAATGGTTCTTATGTTTTTGACGGAACATATTATGATGCTGAAAATAATGTGACATGGTTTAAACAGACCATTACAGTTGCCGGCAGTAATGTAGGAAAAACGGTAGGATTAAAGGCACGCTATGATAATACAAAAGGATGGGATGGCGGCTCTGATACTGCAGATCGTTCTTTTACAATAAGCGGTGATGAGAATGAGGTATTATATTATGTGGATGGTTCCGATCCGGTTCATGAGAAACCGGTAATCGTACCAACGGAAAAGAGATACCTTGTATTGGATTATGAGAATCCGGGATTAAAAGAAAAAGGTATTACACCACAGTTTTATACATGGTCATCAGGATATGCTTCAGTATTAACCGATTTTACATATGTAGGTGGAGATAAATGGACAGTAACAATCCCAGCAAAACCATCCTGCACAAAGGTTGATTTTTGTATTGCATTAGATTCAACAGGTGACCCATGGATTAAAGATGGTGGAGACCATTCAGTTACATTCCCTTCTGATCAGAAGGTTATCTATGCCAGCATGAAAGCCGGCAGTGAGCCGGAAATTGCTATGCCATATAATGTTGGCTATGAAGTAGATGCAGAAAATCAACAGGTATCATACTACTATCGTGATGATGATGCATTTGTAGATGGCACCTTAAAGGATATGAAAGTATCTGTTGACGTAAACGGAACAGAGTATCCAATGACATACAATGATACAACAAAGCGTTTTGAGTATGTAAAGAATGGTTTAACAAATGGCAAAACACATTATCGTTACAAAGCAAATGGAAATTATGTTGTAGATGCATTCAATTCAAATAGTGAAAAATATAATGACGCAGATTACTCATATTTTGAATACTATAAATTAAATGCAACAGTTACAGCAGAAGTTATGAATAAGTCATTTAACTACAATGAGAATAATGTAGTTAAGTTTAAGGTTAAACAGGCTGATACAGATACTCAGAAACTTGAAGTTGCAAGTGCAAGTATTGATGTTTCTTCACTTGGTGGAAGTAGTGAGATGCCGATTGAGCCAGAGCTCCAGGCTGTTACAATTTCTGCAACTGTAGATACAACATTAGGTACTAAGACATTACCAATTACTGTAACAGACCAGTATGGTAATAAATTCAGTACTACAGTTGATGTTGAAATTACAGACCGTGTGAAGAAAAATGAAAATGATTTCGACTGGGATGAAGCTGTTGTCTACTTTATGATGACAGACCGATTCTTTGATGGTAATGAATCTAACAATACAGCAAGTGGTACAGATACATACGGAGACAACCCTGGACTGTATCATGGTGGAGATTTTGCCGGTGTAACAGCTAAGTTAGATTACTTACAGGATTTAGGAGTAAATACAATCTGGCTTACACCAATTGTAAAGAATATTGCAGGTGTAACTGTGACAGATGAGGGTAAAGAAGATGTTCCTTATAATGCAGCATACCATGGATACTGGGCAAGTGATTTTACAAAATTGAATCCTACAATGGGTACAACAGAAGAATTTAAAACTATGATTAGCGAAGCACATAAACGTGGTATGCGTATTATGGTTGATATTGTTGTAAACCATGCAGGATATGGTACAGAATCAACATTTGCTGATATGCTTAGGGATAAGAGCGTCAGTGAAGGCGATATTAAATCATGGCAGTCTGGATTGCCGGATTTTGCAACAGAAAAGGCAGATGTCAGGGCAAAATTAGTAGAATGGCAGACATCATGGATGAAGGATTATGGTGTTGACTATTTCCGTGTAGATACGGTAAAGCATGTTGACAGTACAACATGGGCAGCACTTAAAAATTCTACAACAGAAGTAAATCCGTCTTTCAAGATGATTGGAGAATATTATGGTGCAGGATATGCGTCAAATGGTAGTACCTTAGGTAGTGGTCAGATGGATGCAGATCTTGATTTCGATTTTAATGACCAGGCAACAAGCTTTGTAAGTGGCAATATTTCTTCTGTAGAGAAATTCCTTTCTGCAAGAAATTCAGCACTTAATAACGCATACATGACAGGTCAGTTCTTAAGCAGTCATGATGAAGATGGATTTAAGGCTTCATTAATAAACGGAAAAGGCTATACCGAGGATGAAGCAACATCAGCAGCGTTAGTTGCAGCTACCTTACAGCTTACTGCAAAGGGTATTCCGGTTATCTATTATGGTGAAGAAGTTGGTTTAAGTGGATTAAATAATTATCCATATCAGACTAATAGATATGACATGGATTTCTCTAAGGCAACAAAGGACAATGTCACATATCAGCATTATAAGAATCTGCTTAGCATCCGTAATGCATACACAGATGTATTTGCAAGAGGAAGCAGAACAGTTGTGGCAGGTTCTGATGAGGAAGGCTATGATGTAGTTTCAAGATCCTATGGAGGAACAACCTTATATGTTGGTATGAATATCAAGGATACCGCAAAAGAAGTAAAAGTTCCGGTTAGCTTAGCAGCAGGAACAGAGGTAAAGGATTTATACAGCGGTGCTACATATACTGTAGGAAGTGATAAAACAGTTGCTGTTACAATTCCGGCAGCAAAGGATGGTGGAACAGTCATTCTTGCTGAGGTGAAGAAAACAGTAGATTCTGGCAAGACAGATCCAACACCGGAAAAGGTTTCTGCAACATCAATTACTCTTGATAAGAAAACTGCAGGTAAACAGCAGAATGACACTAAAAAAGCAGCTCCAAAGAGTGGCGATGACAATGAAGCAGCTACATATGTATGCTTACTCGGACTTGCAATGGTTGCAATCACAGCAGCTACATATCGCAAGAAGAGAGCTTGCAACTAAAACAGCTTTTAAACTAAACATTTTATAAACCTCTTAGATGCCGCACCTTCGGGTGCGGCATTTACTATAAATTGGGAAAGAAGTTATATTGCTATCATTGCTTTAAATATATTATAATAAAAAAATAACAGCAAAGGCTGTCAAGGAGAATAATATGAAAAGCACAGCGTTTGATATGGCTATGGTGGCATACAGACAAAATGATATGGAGAGCGCATTTCGTCAGTTTCTGTCGCTGGCAGAGGCGCAAGATGCAGATGCAATGAATATGGCAGCAAATATGTTTGAAAGAGGCCAGGGCACATACCGAGATCCCGGGCGAGCAGTGTTTTGGTGGAAGAAAGCGGTGGAGCTTGGAAATGTGGATGCACTTGCCGATTACGGACAGTATCTGGTCGCTACCTTTTTTGATGGCAAGGAGCAGAAGCTTGGTGCAGGGTATCTGGTTACTGCGACGGAGCGTGGCAACAACAGGGCAGGAGAGAGCCTTGTGGAGTTTGCCCTTAAAAATAACGATGCCGGAGCCAAAGTATGCAGGACAGCAGCCGAGTACTGCGACAGGGCTATTGCCTCTGCGACAGATTCTTATCTGCGTACACAGTATGTGCAGAAAAAGGGTATGCTTAAATATAAGCTCAGACAGCACAGGATTGGAAACAATTATGTATATCTGACAGCGGTATTTTCGACAATAGGAGCAGTATTGCTCATGATTGCATCAGTGGATTTGTTTCTTGAGCTGCATATGGAGTTTCGTGATATGTTTAAGCTGTTTTCGTATAGTAAAATGATACCGTGGGAGGCAGATATAGCGATGTTATTTGGTGCGATGCTTTTATTTACGCTCGGCAAGGTAACAAATAAGCTTCATGTGGCGAGCTTTTTGCAGCTTCTTGCATCTGTATTTTCAGTGGCAGTTGTTGCCATGCACTTTATCTGTGTGATAAATGATGGCAGGGTGTGGTATGATAAGCTGCTGTGGTATGTGGTGCTTGTTGTCATTCCGCTTATGCTCGGAAAGCTGTTGGGTGAGATACTGAGAAAGATTATCGGTATACAGTAACACTAGGTTTACAGTAATAGTTTCGAGATGACTTAAGCGATGTAAGACATTTAATGTGTAAAATAATATTTCGATATGTAACAAAAGGAGGATGAACATGACTCTGCAACAACTAAAATACGTGGTGACAGTGGCAGAATGCGGCAATATAACAGAGGCTGCAAAGCAGCTTTTTGTCTCGCAGCCCACAGTGACCAGTGCTATACATGATCTGGAAAAAGAGATGCAGATAGTTATTTTCATCAGGACGAACAAGGGAGTGATACTATCAGAAGATGGTGAGAGATTTCTCGGTCATGCCAGACAGGTGCTCGAGCAGGTAGATCTCATAGAGGGGATCTACAAGGATGATGTGGTGAGTAAGCCACACTTTGCGGTATCGTGTCAGCATTATTCCTTTGCGGTGAATGCATTTGTGGATGTAATCAGAGAGTTTGATGCATGTCAGTATGATTTTACCATCAGGGAGGAGCAGACTCACGAAATTATTGAGGATGTCACGAATTTAAAGAGTGAGCTGGGAGTCATATATCTAAGCTCCAAGAATACGGAGGTGCTTTCAAAGATGCTAAAGCGTAATGAACTCGAGTTCACAGAGCTTTTTACAGCCACACCGCATGTATTCATATGTGACAGTCACCCGCTTGCTTCAAAAAAGAGCATCACGATGGATGATCTGCAGGACTATCCGTACCTGACGTATGAGCAGGGAGAGTACAATTCACAGTATTTTTCGGAGGAGTTTGTCAGCACTCTTGACAGCAGAAAGAATATCAGGGTAAGAGACAGAGCTACACTTTTTAATCTGATAATTGGCTTAAATGGCTACACAGTGTGCTCAGGAGTGATTTCCGCTGAGCTGAATGGAAGGAATATTATATCAAAGCCACTTGATGTGGAGGAGTATATGAGGATAGGCATTATCAGCAGAAAGGGTGTGGTACTCTCGCGATATGCAAGGGAGTATATCGAAGCATTGAAGGCTCACTGTATGTGACGTTACAATAATATAATATGATTAAAGGGTCGTATCATCGATGCATACTTGCATGCAATTCGATGTATACCTTAGTGCCCACACTATATATAAGGTCTAAATATATACAAATATTTGGTACAAGGAGCATAGCATGTACGATAGTATAATAATAGGAACAGGTCCTGCCGGACTGTCGGCAGCCCTGAATTTAAAAACATATAAAAAGGATTTTATCTGGTTTGGTTCGAAGAACCTAAGCGAAAAGGTGCAAAAGGCAGAGAAAATCACAAACTATCCCGGATTTCCACAGATAAGCGGACAGGAGCTGTTTGAACGCTTTGACGCTCATAGGAGAGCTGCGGGAATTGATATAACAGAAAAGACTGTGACCAATATCATGCCTGCAGGAAACGGCTTTATGGTGCTTGCAGACAATGAGATGTATGAGGCAAGGACTCTCATACTTTGCATGGGTGTGATGTCTGCAAAGCAGCTGGACAGGGAGGATGAGCTGCTTGGAAAAAGGCTCAGCTATTGTGCCACCTGTGATGGCATGTTTTACAAGGATAAGAGGATAGCTGTCATATGCAATGACAAAAAGTATGAGCATGAGGTTAAATATCTTGCGGATCTTGCAGCAGAGGTATTGTATTTCCCAGCCTATAATGACAGCGAAATAGAGCTTACAAATGTAAAGATATCAAAGGATGTACCTATAGCATTAATCGGAGATTCATTTGTGGAAGGAATTACGCTTCGAAGCGGAAAGACTGAGAGCGTAGACGGAGTATTCTGCCTCAGGAACGCCATCGCACCATCAAAGCTTATGCCGCAGCTTGAAATAGAAAACGGACATATATTGGTGGATAGAGCCCAACAGACAAATGTGGCAGGCTGTTTTGCGGCAGGAGACTGCACAGGCAGGCCATACCAGTATACGAAGGCTGTCGGAGAAGGAAATGTGGCAGCACATTCGTGTATACAATATCTTAGTAAATCAGAAAAATAATATGGCAATGGCATAGAGGTCGGTTAAAGCATGTTAAAGGCAACTACAGCCACTTACCATTGAGAAGATATTGATTTCTCTCAGCTCCAACTGAGACAAATTGTATTTCGTGTCTTAGCATGTCCTCAAGGAAGCTTATGTAGCGCTTAGCATTTACAGGCAACTCATCATATGACCTGCAATTTGATATATCGGTTTTCCACCCCGGCAGCATTTTGACTACCGGGGTATATTTTTCGAGATTTTCGGTAGGGTCAAAGACGTTTGTTACGGCATTTTTATACTGATATCCTGTGATAACAGGAATCTGATCCATGATGCTTAGGACATCTAGCTTGGTCAGTGCGATTTTGTCGGCATGCTGGCATTTTAGACCATAGCGGCTTGCAACGGCATCAAATGGACCCACACGACGTGGTCTTCCAGTGGCAGCACCATATTCGCCCCCATACTTGCGGACCATTTCAGTCCATTCACCGTTCATAGCTTTTTCCGCGACAAATGGTCCGGCTCCGACACAGGTAGAGTATGCCTTTAGTACACCGACCACATGGTCTAATGAGGTACCGGGGATACCGGCACCTATAGGCCCGTAAGCTGAGATGGTGGAGGAGCTTGAAGTATATGGGAAAATACCATAGTCTATATCCCTCATTGCACCAAGCTGTGCTTCAAGTACAACACGCTTTCCCTTTGATAGTGCATCCTCAAGGAATGCACCGGTATCTGTGATATAAGGTGCATATTTTGCAGCCTTCTGCCTGCACCATGATAAAAGAGCTGACAGAGACATAGGCTCCTGATGATAGCAGCCTGCAAGCTCAAGGTTTTTAGCTTCAAGCATGGTCTTAAGTCTGGCCTGTACATTCTCTTCGTCTAAGTGGAGTAAATCACCGAGACGGATTGTTTTTTTACGGTATTTATCGCTGTATGCATAGGCAATACCGCGTTTGGTAGAGCCAAAGGCTGCTCCGGACTTTGAAAGGCGCTCTTCCTCAAGCTCATCCTGTATTTTATGCCACGGCATTGAAATTGTGGCTCTTGTTGATAATTTCAGGTTTTTTGGTGAAACAGATACATCTTGTGTTCTGATCTGTGCAATTTCATTGGACAGATGGTTTAGGTCAATAACCATTCCGTCACCGAGCACACATACTACATCTGGGTGAAGTATTCCGGATGGAAGCAGATTTAAGACAAATTTTCCCTGTTTATTAACTACTGTGTGTCCGGCATTGTTACCACCCTGATAGCGGACTACGATATCCGCATGTTCTGCGAGAAGGTCGATGACACGACCCTTTCCCTCGTCTCCCCAGTTTATTCCTGTAACTGCTGTAAGCATGATGAATGCCTCCTTGTTTTTTGAGTTTAATATTTGGATGTTGGTGCAGAGCTTGTACTGTCTGGATCTTGAATGGTATAAAACAAGCCTGCTTATAATGTGTATGATTCTGTTACGTGCAATACCTAAACGTCTTATCAGTTAGTATTCTTGCAAAGATGAGTCCGAGCGGCAGTGCAATGATAATCATGATTGCTGATGCAAACCATGAAACAGCATCCGAAAGTGCCATTATGCCGAAATTGTATATAGCCCGATACAGATAAAGTCCCGGAACCATTATGACTATGGATGGAACAGTAAGGGATATTCTCGGATATCCGTTGTTTTCCTTGATAAATGATGCGAGAAGCCCTGCTGTGAGAGCTCCGGCAAATGCGGCAGCAGGAGCCGGCATACCTGTCAGGTCTACCAGCTCAAGCCGCAGTGAATTTGCTATGGCACCGATAAGCGCAGCTGTTGCAGCCATGGAAGCAGGGCTGTTGAACATGATTGAGAATCCAAACACACCGAAGAAGCTCATTATAAGCCTCAGGATTAGATGTAGTACGGGGCCCAGATCCAAATCTTCAAAGTCCATAGGCTTAAGCTGCAGAAGCAGCGCCATAATCCATGCAAACATCGTGGCTACCATGACTATTATTATTGCATAGGCAAGGCGTTCAAGACCGGAGCGCAGATCCAGCTTTGCCAGGTCGATTCCGCTTGTAATAAACGGAAATCCCGGAATGATAAAGAGCATGGAACAGATGTATCCGGCTTCATGAATTGATGGTACATTGAAAGCCATCTCTGCTATTTTTAAAAGTGCCGCATATATGAAGCATGAGGCAGAAATTGATACCGCTATATTAAGGAACAAGGTAAAATGATGCTTTATAAGCTTGGTTCGTATGAGATTTCCGATGCCGGCTGCTACAAATGCCAGTATCATTTCAATAGGACCCCCTCCGAGCAAAAATGTGAAGGCACAGCATGCTATAGCTGCTGCAAGTCCAAGCCTTGCAGGGGAGTAAATGGCATGAATCTGTTCAATCTCATCAAGTCGCCGGTGAATTTCTTCGCCGGTCAGATGAGCTTCCTCGTTAGGAAAATTGTCGACAAACTGCTCCATGCGATAGAGTTTTGAGGTGTTTACACCTGTGTTTGCTATGCTGAGTGACTGTGATATACAGTCATTTCCGTCAAAGCAGTTAAACTCGATTGACATAAGTCCGACATCCACTGTACATGTGACACCAAGCTCCTTTGAGAGCCGGTTCATGGAGGTTCTCACACGCCAGGCTCCGGTGCCGCAGGAGAGCATGATGAGTCCGACACGTCCGATTACAGAGGCTTTTTCAATCAGTCCTGCCTTATCTATGAGTATATTTCCATCCTGTCTGGCATAATCATGCCAGGGGATTTCCATATGATTTTTTTCCATGATATCTGTGTAGCTGTTATCTGCCATAAATTATCGCCTCGGCCTTTTGGACATGTTTTTCTAGATTTTTTAGGAAATGAGAGCTTCGCAGGAAAATACCAATTTCATCATACCGCTTGTCATTTTCCACAAGAGAGTCCTGACCGTAAAAAACATATGCCATAGGAAGCTCCTTTTCAATCTGTATCATCAGATCCCATACAGCAGAGTAAGCCTCAGCCTCAGTCTCCTTGAGTTTTACGGTATCGGGAAGCTCTCGTATCAAGAGTATTCCGTCATGCTTTACAATGACCTGCTGCGTGGGAGTCATATGCTCGGAATCATATGTGTGGCTGTAGCGGTAAGCCTGTGCGTAGTAGATATCCTTTTTGTCTGGCATATCGTTATATATTTCGTGAAAATGTATATAGTTCTTGTCGTGAGATATGTGTTTATACTCGGGCAGCGGATTTCCGTGTTCATCGGTCATGATTATCGGATTTTGATGTCCGTCGGCATTGAACCTGTACGGTATGATATATGAATTGAGCAGCAAATCAAATACGGTGTTGTTGCACAGACACATAAGCAGTGCGGAAAGATCGCGGTTGGTATATGCATTGAAGAGAGCTTTAGCAAATTTTTCTGCCGGAAGTGATACATCAAATTCATCATTGTAAACCAGATTTTCATTGAAGGTTTCCATAAGCCTGTCACACGCCCATGGATCGTTTAGTATCTTCTGAAACAGCATTTCTGTATGGTCTTCTCTTGGAAACATTGTCTTTTCACTCATTTGAAACACGTCCTTTTCTTATATATATAAT
>ENA-OZLU01000299-OZLU01000299.1-human-gut-metagenome-genome-assembly--contig:-NODE-299-length-12493-cov-4.842981_pt1 | contig 12493 bp, 6 predicted proteins | sample MGYA00243865_ERZ653795 | MGnify/ENA primary metagenome ERZ653795 (study PRJEB26926, sample SAMN06164833) | human gut metagenome | biome: ENVO:00009003; feature: ENVO:2100002; material: ENVO:00002003... | reverse complement strand
GCTATTCGTCGGCAGCGTCAGATGTGTATAAGAGACAGCGGTAGCAGGGCAAAAAACGCTTGTCCTTCTGCAATGCGGCAGTGACCTCCTGAAAACCTCCGCTTACCGGTATCACGCGTTCCGCCGTATGAATCCGCGTCATACGGTTTTGATAATCTATGTATAGAATTTTCTCTGTGGGAAGTTCCAGCTTTTGACGGCCAGCCATAACCGAAAGTGTCATCACTTCATAGGGCGGTTTTAGCTGGCACAGCTCCATCGCTTCTTCAAAATCTGCCTGATGGAGCGAAAGCGGCTTCAGCAGATAATAGCTGGCGGACAGGCTGTACCCCATCCGGGCATAATCTTCTGTAATGGTCAGAAAAACGATCTTACAGAGCCTGTTTTTCTGGCGCAGCCTTCTGGCGGCTTCTATTCCATCCATGTTCTCCATATAGATGTCCATAAAGACAAGCTGAAAATTGACCTGGGCGGCAGCTTTCAGAAAATTCTCTCCGTCCTCAAATTCTGTCAGCGTATAGTCCAGCTGATGCTTTTTCATATAATTTTCCAGGCAGACAGACAGTTCTTCTCTGTCCTCTGCTCTGTCATCCACAATCGCAATCTGCATCGTGCCATCTCCTTTGCACAATAATCCAATATTAGTATAACATAAAACCGCAGGAAAAAACTTGCGTCTTAAACAGGAAACCTGCGTCTTAAACAAAGTCGGTTGCATTTCTCTTGACAAGATGCTACTCTAATTATACTACCAGACTTTCCGATGAGAAGGTCTGGTTTTTTTATTTTTCTTTTCAGGAAAGGAGGCTCAGCATGAAAATCGCACTTTGTACGGAGCTGAGAAATGTGGAATGGTTTGAAAGCAGGCTGCGCTCCCTTTTTGATGGGGATGGGCAGCTTGCGATTGACGAATTGTGGAATGAGAACCAGCTTGCTCAGGCACTGCGGCGGAGCCGCTACCATGCGGTTGTCATCGCCATGACCGGAGCAAAGGGACTGGAGGCTGCCATTCAGGCGAAGCAGCTGGCACCGGAAGTACCGCTTGTCTGGTGGACTGATGATGAAAACTTCGCCTTGATTGCGTATCACCTGCGTATCTCTGCGTTCCTTTCGGCAGACTGCTCCGATCAGGAGCTATATGAGGCGATAAAACCCATCACAAAATTGAGGTGCGAACATGCGAATTGCGCTGTGCAGTTATAGCCAGAAAGAAAAAGAAACCGCTTTGCTGATGAAGCTGGGCAAAGTAGACCGCTTTGATAATGGCGTGTTTTGTACCTATGCCATGCAGCGGGATGGGCCTTATGATGCTGTGGTGGTCATGGAGGACGGAGCCAGGGGGATGAATTTCTGCATGAGCATACGAGGGTACAGCAGGGATGTCCCTCTCCTGTGGATTAGCGACCAGGCAGAGTTTGAACCCCAAAGCCGCAGGCTGCAGGCGGACACCTTTTTGGTGAAGCCTGTGACGGAATATCAGCTGCGGGAGGCAGTATCCCGGCTGCTTCAGGGAAAAGGGTAAAAGAGAGGAGTTTACATGAAAAAGAAAAACACCATGCCAGAGAGGGATTGGCAGCAGACCCATGAAAAAATCAGGTGGAGGGAGCTGCGTAAGCGCATACTTGTGATGGGCTTGACCGTTGCGATGGTTGCCAATACTGTAGACCTGTCCGCACTCTCGGTTTCTGCAAAGACCGATGAAAGTGAGACAGGTAAAACGACTATTGTTTCCTTTGAGGAGCTTTCAAAGGACATCACGGAGCAGACCCTGCCCATCGGTGCGCTTGAGAGCGACATCAAGTTTCCGACCAGCCTGACCGTTACGGTAGAAAAGACCACGCAGGCGGATGAAAAGGAAGCCGACGATGAAGAAGATGCTTCCGAGACGGGAGATACAGAGAAGGACGATGCGCAGAAGGATGACAGTAATGGAGATACTGCGTCCTCTGATGATAAGAAGGATACAGAATCCTCAGATGAAAAGGATGGCGATTCCGGCAATGCGGATGCTTCCGATAAGTCTGGTACTTCTGACAATGGAAATGCAGATACAAAGGATTCGGATACGTCAAAGGATTCTGGAAATTCTGACAAATCAAACAACCCAAACGGCTCTAGCAGCTCTGATACAGAGGATACACAGGCACATGCCGACCTACCCTCTGCTTTTGGTGCGCTTATTGGCCAGATGGCGGATACCCTTCTGCCGCATAAACTCATAGTACACGCAGCAGAGAAGGACGATGCCTCTGACACGGCATCCACATCCGACGTTGCAGACAATGCAAAGAAAACCGACACAGCATCTACATCCGATAATGCAGACAGTGTAAAGACGACAGGCAGCTCTGACGCAGCAGCTTCCTCTGAGACAGAGACAACGACGGAGAAAATCCGTCTGAAAAACATCAAGTGGGAGCTGAATGTGGAAGAGAGCGACGCAGAAGAATTTGACAGCAGTGAAGCGTCAAACGGCTTCTGTTATGCCTATACGCCGGTACTGCCGGATGAGGATGGAGACGGCAACCAGCTCGTATTGGGTAAAGACGTGGAGCTTCCGACCATCTATGTGCTCGTAGGCGAATATGGGATTGCACTGCTGGCTGATGGAACGATTGAGGTAACAGAAACGAATGCTGATGGAACGAAGAAAGCCCCCTATACCGCTCAGGACCTTGCAACATGGATTGGCGAGCATGGAAGCGCAAAGCTGGAAAAAGTTTCCATTAAACTGTTGAATGATGATGCCTCCATAACAAGTGCGCTTACCATTGGTACCGGTTTGGCAAAAGAGATAGAGCTGGATTTGAATGGCCATACATTGACACTACAGGGGGACAATGCACGTTTATATTTTAAAAGAGCAAATATAACAATTACCTCATCCGGCTCGAAGGAGGGAACAATTACAGGCAACTATCAATATGGGCAAAATAGATTCAAAGGAGATGGACTGATAACTGTAGATAGCGTGCTGAAAATTGAGCATGTCACAATCAAAAATGCTGGAACCGGTTCCACAGTTGCGATGTGGGGAGGTGCGACCTGTACCATTGACGAAGCAAATATTAGTGGAAGTAATGGTAGTCAGGAAGGCGTCATTACTATTTGTGACAGTAACGCCTGTACAATTACCAATACGAAGGTGACCGGAAACGTTAAGCTTAAATATGGCGCTATTATGTTTATGGGCAGCTGCTCCGACTGTATCATTGGCGGCGGCGCAGTTATTGAAAACAATAACAAGGATTCTCGCTGCATCGGTGTTTACGATAATAGTAGCATTAAAATTACAGTTAAAAAAGGCGCTACTTTAACAGCGAATGCTGGCAACCGTATTATAATGGATAACGAATATAAAAAGTTAGCTGTAAACATTGAGGGTGGAACCTTTAATGGACGTCTTAGATTACCCGACAACAGCCAGATTGCAGAGGGAACCTTTACCCCTGCCCAAGCCTCAGGCAATGCGATTTGGGTTAATAATCCTAAGAAAACCCTGCAGGACCTTCTGAAGGTCGGCTATACCTTAAAGTATGATGATGGTACCTATGCAGACCTAACAGCCAGATGGACAGACGAAGGGAAAAAGGTAACGGCTGTTAAAAGTCCGCTCTATTTCACGACGCATCCTACGATTTCAAGCGGAGCGGAAACTGTGATGGAAAACTATACCGCTGCCGAGGCGCCGAAGCTAACCGTAAAAGCGGAATCTGGCAGTGGCAGTATCTCCTACCAGTGGTATGCTGATAAAACAATAAATGGGACAACAACCAAAGTAAAACAAACGGGGCAGGATGCAACATCTGCGACCTACAGGATTCCTACAGGACTTTTGGCAGGCACTTATCAATACTACTGTGTAGCGACCTGCGGTGAATATACGGCGACCTCCAAAAAGGCTGTCTTTACGGTAGAAGAAGGTGTTGCGGAAGTTACGGTAGGTGGGAATACAAAACGTTATGCAACACTTACGAAAGCAATAGCTGCAATGAAAGATGCAGTAGATGCTGCTGATGCAGACCTTGAAATTACGTTGAAAATCCTGAAAAATATTTCTGAGACAGGAAGCGAGTGGAAAATAGATGGGGGTACAAAAAATGTCAGCTTTTGTATGGATCTCAATGGCTGTACCGTTACAGGAAAGGGTCTTTATATCACTGGCGAAGGTGTGGAGGCAGTCTTTAAAGACGCAGGCACGGGACAGAATGGAACACTGATCGCCCCAGTTTCTATTCAGAACAAAGCAAAGCTTACGGTAGAGAATGGTAATTATAAGGGTGTCTTGAGGTTTTTGGGTGGTGCGGCTGCAAAGCTAAAAGATGGTTATTACAGCAACAGTATTTATATTGGAAAAGCTAGTGAGATGCACAATACTGATATTTCCTGTACAATTACCGGAGGTACGTATGAGGGAGAAGAGGTTCTGGTATGTGGAGGTGCCACCCTTAGCGTATCCGGAGATACTGCAAAGATAAAGGCTCTGCATATAGACCACAGAGAGTTTAGCCAGATAAAACGTGCAAAAGTAATGCTTTCAGGTGGTGAGTATGGAGAGATTGCTCTGAGCAATTTTGGTAAAAATGATGATTCTCTGCTTGATAAAATGCAGGGTTATGCTATTGCGGATACGCTGGAAGAAGGCTATGCTTTTTATTCAGCCGGTATTAAGACCGATATAAGCAGAACGGATAGAAGTCAGGGCAGTGTAAAAGTGCTTCGCGCTGACATGCCGGAGGATACATCTCAGGCCGTTGTAAAGTTTCAGATAGAAAAAAATAGCGGTGAGACAAAAACGATGTATTTCCTGACATGGGATGCAGCAATGTTCTATCTGGAAGAATCGAAAGAGCATCAAAAGAATGAAGAATACAAGTTATGGAAGAAGCTGGAAATCCTGCTGCTGAAGGATACGATAGCAGGTAAGAGTATAAACGAGATGCTCGATAAAGTATATTTGCCGGCTGAGATAACGCTGCGTTCAGAGGGTGATGAGCCACATACCTTGACGGGTAAGGGAAACTACCTGTTTATGACAGGGAGACAGGATGTTACCATAGAAAATATAAACGTGGTCGGAAACATAAGCTTTCCTGGTGATACCGCTGTACTGCGGCTGGGCGAGGGTGTAGCTGGACTAGAGAATGTAACGGTTCCTTCTGGCAAGGCTGAGATAGTTATAGAGAAGGGAGCACAAATACCTGATGCGTTTACGGGAGATGAAAGTAATCTGGATGCCAGCATCTACTGTAATCATGACTCTGCTGATTTTTCCAGCAAAATAACGAAGGGAGCTGGCGCATTTAAGGTATGGTTTCCGATAGAGCTGAGTGGTATCGCTCTGCCTACAGGTGGAGAAAATGACACGAATGTCACACAGAGGGATGGTGTAACCTACGGACTGTACAGCAATGGAGGTGCGACAGGCCAGAAAATTAAGGTCACGGGCGAGGTCTGCTCTTATGAGCCTTATGGCGGCAAAGCAGTAACGATAGATACGACAGACCTTTCCTTCACGATGCCGTCTTCTAAGGTAACCCTTAAGGCACATACGAAGGATGACTATGGCTATTGCAGCAACTGCAAAAGGACTGACCTTGCGGAAGCCTATAAGAAAAGCAGACTGATAATTGAGGATCTGGAGGGACGTATTTACGATGGCTATCCGCAGGTAATGACGGGTATTACACTGAAAACTGCAAATGGAGATGTAAAGCTTACCGGACCAAAATACAAATCTGGAAAAGAGCTGGCACAGGACTCCACAGACTCTGCCAATGCAGACATTACAAACGCAGATTATACGGTAGTCTATGAAAACAACATTAAATGTAATGAAAATAAAGAGTCAACTGATGCGCCTACAGCGATAATTACCGGATGCGGCGCTTACTATGGTACGGTTGCATTTAAGTTTGCAATCAGACAGGGTGAGATGCAGGTAACAGGCGCTACGGCAGCTGCGACAGAGTATGATGGAAAGGCGCATACGGCATTGGCTGACAGTGATGCGATAAGCGTAACGCTTAAAGCGGATAAGTATGATGCGAATGCACATATTCCGGTAACGGACGGCTATATTGCGCCCTGCACGGGTAAGACGCTTGCAAAGGATGGGTTTGACAGTGAGTATATGGATACATTTCCGCTGCAAATAACTTGCAAAGGGGCAGATGGAAAGGAGTATGAGGACGTAAATACCTATACGGTTACCAATGCAGGCAGCTATCCTTTTACGATTATGGTCATGGCGGAAAATAATAGTTGTCCGTCTGTTGTGATACCGCTGACAGCGAAGATTACGCCGAGAGATTTAAGTAAGTTGTCAATTCCTTCTACCTCGCTTAGTGGCTGTGCTTACTACACCGGAAAGCCGTATTCTTTTGATGACCTTGACTGGGAAGCTGCAGACCTTAAAAAGATCCTGACAGACAGCGGCGTTACAGGTGCGGATGGCGGCAGCTATGTTCTGGTAAAGGACACAGACTTTACGGTAACGGAGGAAGACACGACCGGACCCACTACAGATGCAAAGCCGGCAAAGCTTAACCTTACCGGCAAGGGCAATTATACGGGAAATGCGGCGATACGCTTTGAGATTCCGTATGCCTTTACGCTGGCGCAGACTCCGGTTTCTGGCACTGATAAATGGTACAGGGCGGATGTGCCTGTAAGCTTTGCGATTGATGACCAAAATGACGCAGCTCAGATTTTATACAGAAACAGTAAAGCTGCTGCTTCAGATTCCTGGCTAAACGGCAGCATGGAGATTTATGAAGGTCTTGAGGCGGCGGTTGCAGGCGAAAATCCGGGCTATACCTTCACGCAGGAGGGTAAAAATACGGTAACGCTCTATGGAAAGGATACGGCAAAGGGCTGTCTTTCCGAGCCGGTGGTGGTAACCATCTGCATTGATAAGAGTGCGCCGACCTGGGCGGATAAGGATGGCGTGGCGGATGGCTATGGTATCCAGATTAAGGAAAACTGGTTCCGGTCGCTTTTGAACACCATCAGCTTTGGCTATCTTTATAATGATGCAACACTGGATATTAAGATACAGGCAAATGATAAGAAAGCCGATGTGGCTGAGGTCAGCGGCATTTCCAGGTATTACTATTATGTTGAGAAGGTTTCAGATACGGCGCTGGCATCAGTAAAGACAAAGGATGAACTGGATGCGCTGGCAGCAGGCGGTAAATTTAGGGAAGCAGCCGCAGGAACAGGCACTATTCTTCCATCATCAGACGGCGCAACCATTTCGGGCAGCCTGAGCAGCGAAGGAAATTACGTGGTCTATGCCTATGCAGTGGATGGTGCGGGAAATCAGAGTGATTATATCTGTACCGATGGCATTGTGGTGGATGCACAGGCTCCTGTAGTAAAAATAACTGACCCGAAAAAAGAAGACGGTACCCTGAAGGATACAGAGGCGATACTCAAGGTTAATTTAAGCGAGGATGCAACGCTGATGTGGTTCTTTGTATCCGAAGGAGTATTTGACGGGGTTACTGACTACACCTACGACGACTGCAAAAGAGATATTGAAAGTTATATGAAAGGTGAGCCAAAGTACCCACAGTTCGCTGTCGAAAACGATGGAAAATGGGCGCCCCGCAATGGGTGGAATTTTAAACCGGACGAAAATCTTTATTGTGGACAATGGGAAGTTCGTACGGAGGGACTTAAGTATAGTAATGCTAACCAAAACTTTGTTGCGAGTTGGACACCTTCAATCTTCAAAACGACAGGAACAAAAGGTGATAATAAAATTGAAATAGGTAATTTTGGAAAGCCGGACGTTTATTTTCCATTGTATCCAAGTAAGAAAACTGCAGTCTGGATAGCAGCCATTGACAAGGCAGGCAATATAACGGCATTAACGGAGCCTGCTATTGAATTTACCACTGCAAAGCCGACTCCGTATGTAAAGACTGCACCGGTTCTTTCCGGTACTTATGGTAATACGGTATCTGCCATGTTTGAAAAGGCAGATATGACAAAGGCAGTTGTGACAGCAGGACTAAACAGTGACACGAAGGTTGAGGGTACATGGACTCTGGCAGCTGAGGATGCAGATAAGCTTCCAACAGTCGGCACAAGTGAGAAATACTCGCTTGTCTTTACACCGACAGGAAGTGATGCAGATACTTATGATTCTGTGACCTGTGAAGTGACACCGGAAGTTTCCAAGAAGCAGATTACCGTAGTGATTGCTGATAAAGAAAAATTCTATGGAGAGACAAACCCTGCACTTACATGGAGTCTTGCCTCAGGTGATGCCTACCCAGACAATGTTTTGGTAGCAGATGATACCGAAGAAGCACTTGGCATCAGCTTATCAACTACTGCGAAAGACAATTCAGATGTTGGAACCTATGCAATTACAGGAACCTCTAATAGTGCCAATTATGAAGTATCCTTTATTGGAAACGGTTCAGATGGCAAGAGTGGTATTCTTACAGTAAAACAGGCAGCTAATAGTTTTACTACAGAACTTAGCTGTTCTGATTATACTTATGCGAAGGATGAGACACCAGAACCAAATGCAACAGCAAAATTCGGTACAGTAACTTATAAGTATGCAACAGCAGCTTCAGATGGTACTGCATATAGGGCACCTTCGGATGAATCTGCATATACAGATGCCATACCTGTAAATGCAGGAATCTATGCCGTAAAGGCTTATGTTGCAGAAACAGGGAACTATGCAGGACTTGCAAGTGATCCGGTCGTATTTACGATTAACAAAGCAGCTGAGCCGACCATAGCTGGTGAGGAAAGGAGTTATGCATATTCAGCCGGTTCAGACGGCAAGACAATCGGTGTGGATATTGCAGGAAAGCTCCCGACAGATAGGGGAACTACAGCATACGCATTAACAAATACGTATAACGAGCAGCTTTTGAGTGATGTAGCAGTAGATCAAGACGGAAAACTGACCTATAAAGTGAAAGAGGCAGATGAATCTCAGGTTGGAGCTACAGCTACAATCACAGTGACAGCTTCTATGCTAAATTACGAAGATGCTGTATATACTATGACAATCAAGATTACGGATAAGAAGCTTGTTACATTAAAGAGCGGAAATACAGTATCTGTAAATGGAAGCAATGCACTTACATATGGAGAAAAGCTTTCTAAGCTTAGCTTTAGCAGTGTTACCTTTGTGGAAGCAGATACAGACACCGAAGTAAAAGGAACACTCAAATGGGCTGATCCGGATTGCATACCGACTGCAGGAACGACACAGGCGGGCTGGGTATTCAAGCCTGATGACAGCAAATATTACGAGGATCTTACCGGAACAGCGGCTATTACAGTAGCCAGGGCAACACCGGCAGTAGTAACAGTTCCAACTGTAGCAGAGCGTGAATACAATCCTGCTGTTGCACTTGCTGATTCTGATATGACAGGCGGCAGTGTGACCGGAGCAGATGGCAAATCACTTGCCGGAATATGGAGCTTTACAGGAACGAATATCATTCCGACTGTAAACAGCAAAGGCTATCAGGTAGTATTCACACCTGATGACGCTGACAACTACAATACAGTAACAAGAACAATAACAGTTAAAGTAACTAAAGCAACACCGGTAATTGCACAGAAGCCGACAGCAGGCGCACTTACCTACGGACAGAAACTTTCAGACAGTACCCTGACCGGAGGAAAAGCGGCTTATCAGACAGCAGATGGAACTGAAATCACAGGAACATTTGCATGGAAGAACAGCAGTAGCACGCCTACAGCAGCAGACAGCAAAAAGACAGAGTATGATGTAACATTTACACCATCAGACAAGGATAATTATAATGCTGTTGATACAAAGCTTACAATCACTGTAAATAAGGCAGCTCAGGCACCGAACATGCCGCAAGCTGAAATGGCTCCGGCGCACAGCACAAAGAAGGTTGGCGATATTACGCTTCCGGATGGATGGAACTGGCAGGAGGCTGATAAGGACACGGCACTTGCAGATGGTGTGGCAGTGACAGCGAATGCAATTTATACAGGAACTGACAAGGGCAACTACGAGACAGAAAGTGTAAGCATTACGATTACAAGAAGCAAATGTGATCACACACATACTGAAATACGGAATCAGCGGGAAGCAACCTGTACGCAGACCGGATACGCAGGAGATACCTATTGTACGGACTGTGATAAACTTCTGAGTACCGGAAAAGAGCTGGCAGCATTGGGACATGATTATAAAGCAACCGTGACAAAGCAGCCAACGACAACAGAGGAAGGCATCAGAACCTACACCTGCACCAGATGCAACAGCAGCTACACAGAGAGCATTGCGAAGCTGCCGGAGGAAAAGCACACTCACAACTATACGGGAAGCATTACGAAGGAAGCAACCTGTACAGAGGCAGGGGTAAGGACGTATACCTGTTCTTGTGGAAACAGCTACACGGAGAATATTCCGGCAACAGGACACAGCTATGTATCAAAAGTGACGAAGGCTGCAACGACAACAGAGGAAGGCATCATGACCTACACCTGCTCCAAGTGCGGACACAGTTACACACAGCCGATCGCTAAGATTAAGTCCGATGACAGCAACAAGGATAATGGCAGCCAAAACCAGAAACCGCAGTCTGGCACAGACAATGGTAATCAGAATCAGAAGCCACAGCCTGATACGGATAATGGTAATGAAAAAGGAGATTCAATTAAGCCATACATCAAGGACGACAGCGGCAAGGAAGGCTGGGATGTTATCAAGCCACAGCTTGAAGAAGCTAAGTCAGGCGATACAGTAACAGTTGTCATGAATGGAACGACGGTAGTACCGAAAGATGTAATTGACAGTATCAAGGGCAAAGATACAACACTTGTTCTGGATATGGGAAATGGCCTTTCCTGGAAGATTTATGGAAAGGATATTACTGATGCAGCTGGAGATATTGATTTTGATGTGACAGTCGGAGCCGACGCCGGAAAATCCATTCCTGTGGATGTCATCAACAACGTGACCGGGGAACGGTATTCCATGAACCTGACACTTGCCTATGACGGAGAGTTTGGATTTACAGCCACACTGACCGTCAACATGGAATCAAAGAATGCAGGACTGTATGCGAACCTGTTCTACTACAATGAACAGACCGGAGAACTGGAATTTATCAGCGCCGGACAGATTGATCCGGATGGAAATGTGGAACTTGTATTTACCCATGCATCAGATTACACGATTGTTGTTGATGCCAAGATTATGAGTGATAACGGTCAGGCAGACAGCAAAGCTGATGAAACCATTCCTGCACCTAAGACAGATGACAGCACTTCAAAATATGCATGGAATAATACGATAATCATTATTATAGGTATCTGTATTATACTGATTGTTTTTGGAGCCGTATTCTATGTAAGAAAAAAGAGTGGTTCTGAGGAAGAATAAGTATCTGACATAGTAATTGAATAAAAGTGGGAATGTGGGAGTGTACTGGCAAAGGGTGTAACAGTATAAACATGACAAGCGGTGTATGTCTTGATGAAGAGACATATGCCGCTTATTTGCGTCAAAAAAATGGATGAAAAATAATTTCATAAAATTTGTAAGATTTTGTCGAAAACTGTCACGTATACAGTGAAGGGAGATTTTAAGCATGAGTAAGAGTAAGGAAATCAGATTGCTGAATGACAGACTTGATTATTACACAATGGAGGCTGAGGATGATCAGTTTGACGCAGAGGAAGTGATAAGATTATTGAAAAGACTGGATGAACTGGAGCCATTACCAGAACCGGATATGAGTGCCGAGGAATCGTTGGAAGCCTTATGGATAAAAAAACGGATGTAAGCATAAAAGTTTATCTTCATGGAATATCATGCGATAGAAGATGCTGAAGCTTGGCATAAGATTCAAGATGTTCTGGAAGAGAGAGTAAAAGCCGGTGTGGAAATTAAAAATGATCTGATAAGAACGATGGGAGAATGTCGTGATGTAACAGATCAATATAGTGAAACGACCTTTCAAAAAATAGTTGATTTTGAGAGGTCGTTTTTGTTATGTCTGATTGCCGGTACAGGAAATTTACATGGATAAAATTAATTCTGTTGAGGTAAAATTGAGGTTGACTTTGTATTGTATAGACATAAGATGAAAAAAAGTCAGGTGATGTGCGATGGGAAAACGTAAGATATGTAAAATTGTTTTTGTTATACTGTCAATTTTTTTATGTGTGGCTTTTTATGAATTATTTGGAATCTGTATTGCATATAAAAAACAGCCGGAAGTGTCTAATACCATCAAAAAAGAAACACAAAATGATTCGTGGAACGAACGCAGCGAGAATATGGAACGAGCAGTGATCATAGAAAAAAATCCAGAAGCACTTTTACAAAGAGTGCGTTTGATCCGAAATGCAAAAGAAGACATTATTCTTTCTACTTTTGCATTTCGATCAGATGAAAGTGGAAAATTGATCTTAGGAGCACTGCATGATGCGGCAGACAGAGGTGTACATATTCGTCTGTTAGTAG
>ENA-OZLU01000291-OZLU01000291.1-human-gut-metagenome-genome-assembly--contig:-NODE-291-length-12622-cov-5.486831_pt1 | contig 12622 bp, 11 predicted proteins | sample MGYA00243865_ERZ653795 | MGnify/ENA primary metagenome ERZ653795 (study PRJEB26926, sample SAMN06164833) | human gut metagenome | biome: ENVO:00009003; feature: ENVO:2100002; material: ENVO:00002003... | reverse complement strand
TACGAGATGACGTCGAGTCTCGTGGGCTCGGAGATGTGTATAAGAGACAGGATTTTATCATTGGTATTGTCCATTGATTTTACCTCATTTCAGAGTTTTCTCAAATTGTGATGCTAGTCGTAAAGCCAGCAATGGAGGAACAGCATTCCCGATTTGTGTACAAACATCCGATTTGAATCCCTCAAACTTGTACCAATCTGGGAATGATTGTATTCTCGCTCCTTCGCGTGGAGTTAATGCACGATTTTGGCTATAATGAATACATCTCAAACTAGAAACAGTTGTCAAATTGTTGGTTATCGTAGGTGATGGTTGATCCGCTATTAAACGTCCATAAGTATTCGCATAGCCAGATGTTAGCCTATAAGATTTATCGATTTTACCAGAATCAACCAATGCATTAAATTCATTTTTTCCTTCGCCCTGCTTCACATGTTGTATAACAGCTCTGATTTTTTCACTATAACACCCACAGAAGTGTTGCGTTAGTTCATTTGACCCATGTCGCATGAGTTCTTGATACTTATTCTGTGGTAGCTGCTGATAAGAACTTATGCTTTGTCCTTCTAAAACTTCTGGAAGATCGGATATTGCATCCTTTATAGTAAGGTGCGCAGACTTTTCTTTTGGAGGACAGTTCCATTTTAAATTCAAGTCGTTTCGGATGCCTACAATGAAGACCCTTTCTCTATTTTCAGGAACTCCATAGTCCATAGCATTCAATCGTTCCGTCCAAATGTTATAGCCCAAACCATTTCCAAGATTTGAAAACTGATCATTTAAAATCTCCATAACAGATTTACCATAATGATCTATAACAGGCTTTTTTCGCGGCGTTAACGACTCTCTGCCCTCAACATCTTTTAATTCATACAAGATATTTCCAGCTGCATCTCTTTTATAGAATATTTCTCTCATCGATAAAATGCCTCGGACATTTTCAAACAAGAACATTTTTGGACGAGCAATTTTTAACACTCTCAAATATTCCGTATACAGTTGTGCTTTTTCGTCGTAATTTCGTTGTCCAACGGTACTAAAAGACTGGCATGGTGGTCCACCAATTATCAAATCAACTGGTTCCGATCCAATCCATTTTCTTATGTCACTTTCTTTCAAGGACTTTATATCGCAGTTTTTCATAGGAATATCAGGATAATTTTCAGAGTATGCTTTAGCTGCAAACGGATTGTATTCATTTGCAAAAACGAATTGATTTTTTCGATTCCTGACAAAATGGTCTTTGTATTTTCTATAATAAAATCCAAATGTTAGTCCTCCAACTCCAGAGAACAGGTCAATTATTCTCATTTTCAAAAATATCCTTTGCAATAATTTCAAAAAGTGAACATTTAAGATTTCTCTAAAAGTTGGGCAAAAGAATAATATACACTCTTTCCGCCAATGCCATTATATCGTCAAAAACCAATTTAGCATTACTTTTACTATGATAATCTCAAAAAACTGTTCTTGTATACCTATATTTTCAATCTTAAAGCTTGTGACGCTATAAAATCGTTTTTTATCACAACGCCCTCAACAGCGTCAAAAACTCATCAAAGCGATATGCACCCTCCATCTGCAAGTCTTTGTTCTGGAACACCATATAATAGCGGTATGCCTGCTTGCCAGCGGCATCCTGCCATGCACGACCCAGACGAATTTTTTCTCTGGACTCTGCATTTTCCAGCTGGTCGCCTTTGGTTTCAATCAGAATAATCTTTCCGCTGGTCGTGCGAACGATAAAATCCGGGTAATGGTTGCGGAATCCGTTCAAACAGAACGAAAACTTGTTACGCTCCGGGTTGCGATGCCACCAGCGGATATTGTCCATGTTGGTCATTGCCAGAGCCATTTTATATTCCAGACCATCCATCTTGCCCTCGGTCTGGTACAGGCTCTTGCTCATTGAAGAAGTGCTATCCGGGAGGGTGATATACTCCGTCAACTGAAAGCGGGGTTCACATACGATTTTCTCCGTTTCCAGCCACTTGTAGAAGTTTTCTCGTGCAGTTTCCTCTTGAAGCTGCATGACGTATGCACGAATTTTTGCTGCAAAGTTAACAGGCATCCGTTCCAGCGCGTCCAGCTCTTCGCGGTTCATATTATCCACGATACCATCGACATAACGTCGCAGTTCATTATCATCCACCGCGTTCATCTTGCAAAGGCTCTTGTGGATAATATCCTTGCAGATACGCAGTTTATCCTCGCCCGGAAGCAGTGGAAACTGCCTGTTCATGTACTGCTGATAATCATCTTTCAGCTTGGAGATACGCGGTGTCGTGGTATCGCGGTCTTCCAAATCGACCTGCGCCAAATCGTCGTCCAGATGGCCGAAGTCGATTGCGCTGGGTTTTCCCTTCAACGTAAAGTTGCTGAGCAGGTTTTCCTTTGAGAGTTCTTCGCTGTCGTACAGCGAGAAAAGCGATGGCTGTACTTTTAGGCAGAATTTCGGAAGTTTGAGGGTGTGAACATCCTCCAAAAACTCCGGATTTACATGAGAGGTATCCACTTTATCCTGCACCTCCAGCGGCAAATCGCTCAACGGGTCATTCTGGTGCTGCTGCATAGCAACATCAAAATCGTTCTGTTCCTTTTCAGAGCGGTCAAAAATATTCTGCACCGAGGGAGAAACACTTGCCTTTGCCAAGGTGCTGCCCAACAGTGTCGGGTCGAAATCAAAAAACTCTTCCTCTTCCGCCGATGCCGCGGGCATTCCTTCGTTTGTCGGCTGTGCCGGGAAGATGGTCTGCTCCACTTTGGGCAGCGGCTCGACCGGGGCAGCTTCTTCCTGCACACGGTAATCGTGGTCCGTGAAGCCTGCGTTATTCAAGCCCTTGACGATGCCGTCCAGCGTACGCTTGAAGTCCGCAGACGAGGTCAGAACATACGAAGTATTCAGGATCGGAGAAGAATGTTTCCGGGTATAGGGCAGGCGCAGAATACGCCCCACGATTTGCTCCACATCCACCTGACTGGTGCGGTTCGCCAGCGAAGCAAGGATATACGCAAAGGGGCAGTCCCAACCCTCTTTCAAGGCATTGACTGTAATGATAAAGCGAATCGAACACTTTTCCGACAGCAAGTCCACATTTTTCAACTCGTTGATCTCCGCCGTCTTGATGGCAATTTGCTCTGCTGGAATGTTGGCTGCAATCAGGCGTTGGCGCAGTTTTTCAAAGGTCGTTGCATTTTCTGTGCTCTTGGGTTGCGCCTGAAACAGCACGATGGGGCGAATGTAGCTGCCGCCCTTTTCGTAGGCATCTTTTGCGTGAATTTCCAGTGTCCGCTGCATCTCGATGGCATCATGCAGCACATCCTGCTGGCTGTTGCGGTTCATCACGATGACAGGCAACTTGACCATGTTCTCGCGTTTCAAGTGAATCGCATCCACAATGGAGATGATATTGCTTTCCTTAGTGGGCGTTGCCGTCAGATCCAGCACAAAGCAGGGATTGAAGTTCTGCAGCATCTGCTTGCTCGGGTTACTGCGCGCATGGTGGCTTTCGTCCACGATAACCAACGGATGCAGCTGATTAATAACCTGCATCAAGGCGGTCGGGTCGGTATCTTCCAGCGGCATATCGGGTTCGCCCAGTGCATTTGCCAGCGCAACAAGGCTGCTGTTCTCCTGCTTGGCCTTGAGCCGCTCCTTCTTGCCACGGAACGAATCGTAAGACAGCACCATGATGGAAAGCTGCTCGTTGACCGCAGAGATATTGAAGTGCTGCCCCATCAAAAGCTGTTCTTTGGTATACACTTCTACACGGCTGCCAAAGGCAACATCAATTTTCTGGCGGTAAGGATGTGCAGGGTCACGCAATGCAGCCAAGGTTTGGGTCAGGATAGCATCTGACGGAACCAGCCAAACCACTGCACGGCGTTTTACCACCCCCAGTGCGGAGAAAATCGGCTCGATGGCATTTGCAGCCAAAAATGTTTTGCCGCCGCCCGTAGGAACTTTCAGGCAGACATTCGGCACACCGGGCAGAAGATTCTGATACTTGGGCATTCCGCCAAATCCGACTTTTACATCTTTCTCCTGCCAGAGCCGAGTATAGGCCGTTTCGATGTTCTTCGTCTGCATCAGGATTTCCAGATAGCGTTCCAAATCCCGAATGACGGCTTTCTGATAATTTTTCAATTCCATAAGAGCCGTCCTCCTTACACCCGCGCAATATCGCGCGGAATTTTCTTAAACGTAATACCAAACCGCAGCAAGTCACTCTCACTCAATGCACAGCGGTCAGCATAAATCAGATAGTTTTCCGCTTTTTCCGGGATGGTAGACAAAAAAGCATAGTCCAACACGCACATCTGGTCTGGCTCATAGTAGAAATAGTAAGCGGTGTGGTTGTTCTCGCCAAGGAAATATGGGTTTCCGTTCTGTTGATTCACCGCAGGTTTCTTCGTTTCCGTATACCAGATGTAGTCACGAATTTTGTCCGTGCCGATGCTTTCATTCAGGTTGCCATCCGCCAGAAGCAGCCGCTCGCCCAGTTCGTAGTAACTGAAATTGCCACCAGTGCCTTCTACGGCGTTCTTGCCTTTGCCATAGCCGTTGATCACACGCTTCACACGTTCAGCAGTCGTAGTATCGGCGTAGTCGCCCATCTCCACCAGAATAAACTTGCGGTGTCCTCCATCCGCTTTGTTCATATTCAGCACCGCATGGGCAGTTGTGCCAGATCCGGCAAAGGAATCAAGAATCAGCGCATCCTCAGAACCTGCAATCCTCAGCACAAATTCAATAAGGCGGCGAGGCTTAGGCGTGTCAAACTGTGTCTTCCCGTCAAAAATCGTCAACATTTCTTTTTTTGCTTCATCTGTATGACCAGTTTCAGAAAACGGCCAGAAGTTTGTAGGAACGCGACCTCCGACATTATCAAGATATGTTTTTCTACGAATTCCACCTTTTCCACCTTGACCAAAGTAGAACAATGGCCACTGTCCGCGATTATAAATCGCAGCTGCCTTTTGTGCAGCATCTTTCACGCTGTCCGATAGCATGATTGCTTTAACACCACTTTTAACCTGCGCTTCTGACACTCCGCATATTGATGCTCTTTTCTGAGCATCCGCTATCTCGCGCAATTCATACTTGCCCCACTGCGACATGATTTCAAACATCTGATCCTGTCCTAACGACCAGCAACGTCCATTAGACGGGTAAAGAAGTACGCCTGTAAATGGATTCTGAATAGCATAAACCATCCCTTGATGCGTTGTAGCTCCGGGTGCAAAAGCATCTGTGCTTTTCCATGCACATACATCGTTATCCGGGTTAGAGTAACGTGCATTCATTTCTTCGGTACGAGATAACTTGTTAGGATTCCATCCCGGCTGTTTGCTGTAGACCAGAATATGCTCCACCTCGTTTACGATGCCTTTAGAGTCGTTTCGAGTGGAATAAGTGCGCTGCCACGAAATATTGGAAACGAAACAGCTCGCACCAAAGATTTCATCACAGATGGATTTCAAGTTGTAAAGCTCGTTGTCGTCAATGCTAATAAAAATCGCACCATCATCCGCCAGCAACTTCTGCAGCAGCATCAGCCGAGGATACATCATGCAGAGCCACTTGTCATGGCGTGTCAAATCCTCGCCTTCCTTGCCGACTACTTCACCCAGCCACTTTTGAATATGTGGATCATTGACATTATCATTGTAGCACCACTTCTCATTGCCAGTGTTGTAAGGAGGATCGATGTAGATGCACTTCACCCGGCCCTCATACTGCGGCAGCAGAGCTTTCAGGGCTTCCAGATTATCGCCGTGGATAATCATGTTATCACTGCCGTTGTCCTCGGTGTGCTTGCCCATTTCGTCAAAGCTATACTGACGCTCCAACACACGGAACGGCACTTCCTGATGATGATTGACAACTTTGCTTTTTCCGATCCATTCCAAAGTAGGCATGGTGTTTTCTCCGTTTCTCTGTGAAAGTTCTTTCACGTTTAATAATAACAAGTTGGGCGGCAAAGCGCAACGGTTCCGGCAAAGAAATACAAGTTTGATGAACAAAATTGCAAGTCGCAAAAGCGTTTTGCAAAAACGCGTAGCCTGCATCCGTCGGATGCAGTTCAAGGGTTTGGGATTTCCCAACAAGCATTTTGCAACGCAAAATGGTCTTTGTATATACGAAGACACTGCTTGCTACGGCTATGAACGCCTTTTGAATTGCAAAATGATTTTTCAGTTGCTATACTGGGCTTATCAAAGTTTTTTCGGGAGGATGCCGCAGTGACTGCACAGACAATGCAAATCAGGAACCGACCTTGCCGCATTTACGGCGAAGCCCATGCGGAATATCTGCTGCTCCAAATGACAGGCGAGCACGAGCTGCAAAGCATGGATGACGAAGTGGCTGCTATTGCACAAAGCAACCGAAAGTATCTGTTTGCGGCCATCCCAGCGGAAAGCTGGAATGACGCACTTTCCCCGTGGAAGTCTCCTGCTGTTTGGGGAAAGCAAGGTTTCGGTGGAAATGCTGGGGACACCCTGCGCTTTCTGACAGAACAGGTCGTGCCAACGCTGAAACAACAGTTCAATCTCCCGGAAAACGTCAAAATCATTCTGGGCGGCTACTCGCTGGCAGGGCTGTTTGCTTTGTGGGCCTCCACCCAGACAAATCTGTTCTACGGTGTCGCCGCCGCCTCGCCCTCTGTTTGGTTTCCGGGCTGGATGGAGTTTGAACGGCAGCACCCGATACAGGCACAGCACATTTATCTGAGCCTTGGCGACAAGGAAGAGCACACGAAAAACACCGTCATGGCTGCGGTAGGCGATGACATCCGCACCCTGCACAGTCGGCTTACAGCGCGTGGCGCAGACTGCACGCTTGAATGGAACAGTGGCGGGCACTTCAAAGACGCCGACCTACGCACTGCGAAAGCATTTCAGTGGGTGATAGAGGAACACGCATGACAATTTTAATTGATGCAGATGGCTGTCCGGTGGTCAATCTGACTTTGCAGGTTGCAAAACGGTTCAGTGTTCCAGTTACCATCCTGTGTGACACCTCTCATCAAATCGAGCGTGAAGGTGCGCAGACACTGGTGTTCGATAAAGGTGCAGACAGCGTGGACTTTGCGCTTGTCAACCGGGTAAAGCCGGGTGATATTGTCGTGACACAGGACTACGGGCTGGCGAGTATGTGCCTTGCCAAGTGCGCCCGGGTGTTGAACCAGAATGGTCTGGAATATACCGCCGACAACATAGACGCTCTCATGCTGCGGCGTTATGAAAACAAAAAGCTCCTCCGTGCCGGAAAGCACCCCAAGGGGAGCGCAAAGCGGACGAAGGAGCAGGATGAAGCATTTATCACCACACTGACAAATATTTTTGTAACCATCTAATTTTTCTTGAATTAAGAACTTGAATTGCAACCGCTGCTCACTCTTTCCCGGAGTGAGCGGCGGTTGTTTCTTGTTCAGCGCATCTTGCTTTGTTAACTTTCTGTTAATTTTCAAAATAAAGGTTGTCAACGAGCCTTTCTCGATGCCTACCAAGTGAGGGAACGCTCTCAACCTTCAATGAAGGCAAAAAAATCAGCGTCAACACCCCCCATTTTAGGCCGCTTTTTCTGTTAATAGTAGAAACGCTTCTTTGAAGGTCAGTCATTTGTGACCTTTTTGTTAATTCTCAAAAAGATGGTTGTCTTTTGGCCTTTTTCGTCGGCTACCAAGTGAGAGGTCTTTTTCAAAGCCGGAGATTCGGTCTCAAGAATTACAATTCCATTACAAGTTTCTCACCAATGCTACGAAACAGGCGTTCTCGATGCCTACCAAGTGTAGGGCATCTTTTTGAAATAGTCCCATTTCTATTTTATTACAGCTTTATTACAGTAACTCGCCAATGGGTGTAAAACATTCGTTCTCAATGGCTCGTATATGAAAGCATCTTTTTCAAGCCGACTCTCGGACTATTATGACATTTTGTTTACAAGATTGCTTTCAATGTTACGAAATGACCTTTTTCATCGGCTACCAAGTAGAAAGATGTTTTTCGTCCGTCAAAGTCCAGAAATCTTCCATATGTTCCTTGACAAGTGAATAGTTCAATCGTCCGGTACTTCACAAAAGGTACTTCTGTAACTCGCAGCCCGGTCATAACGAAGACGGGGTGGCTGAAATGCCAATGGTGCGGTGCAAGCCCGCCGCCGGACAATTCCCCACTCCTAGGGAAGTCGAGGACCAATATGGGAGACCTTAACTTATTAACGCAGACGGGTTTGAACTCATCTGCGATGGGGGAGTTGGAACTACTGCCAGCTCTCTTTACATTGCCACCTGACCGCAGCTTTGCTGCAAAGGATATAACCGCCGGTGGCACACACTTTTGACCTTAAACTACTTATGCAGAAGGAGTGCCTATGAAGTTTAACGATGCCTATTCCCAGATGTTTCCCGGTTACCCCGATGCCGTCAGCCTTCAGCAGGCTGCGGAGATGCTTGGTCTGAACCGCCACACGGTCGGGGAACTGATCCGTTCCCGCCGCCTGTTTGCGCTTAAAATCGGCCGCACCTACCGTATCCCGAAGCTGAGCGTGATTGAGTTCCTGCTCACCGGACAGAGCACCTTCCCGGCTGGAAATCCGTCGCTGGATGTGGTATGCTGTGGGTGCAGCAACGGACAGCACGCCTGTTGACCCAAAGGAGGTTTATAATGAAAACTACAGGGTCTGTCCAAGAGAAAAATGGACGTTTCTATTTCGTGATCAATCTTTATGATGCCAACGGCAAGCGGAGGATCAAGTGGATCTCCACAGGTTTGACCGTCCGGGGCAACAAGCGCAAGGCAGAATCCATGCTCCGGGAAGTACTGCTCAACTATGATGAGACCGGGGAACTGCCCACAGGGCGGGGCGGAGCCTACGAAAAAGTAGACGCTAAAACCACCAAGCCTCTGCCGCAACCCCTCCAACCCGTCAGCAAATCGGAGATGCTGTTTCTGGATTATCTCAACGAGTGGGTGCAAGTCCACAAGGCATCCATCCAGCCTGCAACCTTTATCAGCTACAATCGGATGATCACCGGGCGCATCACGCAGTATTTTGAGCCGCTGGGCTTGAAGCTGTGCGAGGTCACGCCGCAGGTGCTGGATGAGTTTCAGGAGAAGATCTTGCTGGAGGGCTACACCACCAACACGGTCATTCACTACCACGCCATCTTCGGTAAAGCGTTCAAGGATGCCGTCCGCAAGGACTATCTGGAAACCAACCCGATGCTGAAAGTTGACCGCCCGAAGAAGAACAGCTTCCGGCCCAACTTCTACTCTAAGGATGAAGTCCAGCAGCTGCTGGAAGTATCGCAGGATGACCCCCTGCACCTGTGCATCCTCATTACAGCCTACTACGGTCTGCGCCGCAGCGAGGTGCTTGGGCTGAAGTGGTCATCTATCGACTTTGAGCGCAAGTCCATCACCATCAATCACAAGGTGACGGAACAGTTGGTGAATGGCAAGTACGTTCCTGTGGTCAGCGATGTGATGAAGAACAAGACCAGCTGCCGCACCCTGCCGCTGATTCCGGCTGTGGAAGAAGAACTTCTGAAGCAGAAGGAAAAACAGCAGCTTTACCGTAAGCTGTTCAAGAAGAGTTACAGCACCGAGTATCTGGATTTCGTCTGCACCGATCAGGAAGGCAAGCTGATCCGCCCGAACTTCGTGACGGAGCACTTCGACTGGTTGCTGACCAAGTACGGGCTGAAGCACATCCGCTTCCACGATCTGCGTCATAGCTGCGCCAGCCTTCTTCTGGCAAACGGCGTTCCTATGAAGCAGATTCAGGAATGGCTGGGTCACAGCGACTTCTCCACCACCGCCAACATCTACGCTCACCTCGATTATGCTTCCAAACTCTCGTCTGCACAGGCGATGCTGGAAGGGCTGGGCTATGGCAATGCGTCAGCATGATGCCATACGTCCCAAAGACAGGGTGGACGGGCGATGTTCCGGCAAAAAAGAATGGACAGACGAATAAAATTCATCTGTCCATTCGATTTGGCGGAGCATCAGGGAGTCGAACCCTGGCACCGGTCTCCCGGCCTATCGCATTTCGAGTGCGACCTCTTACGACCACTTGAGTAATGCTCCACATATTAAATTTTAGAATGCTCCGTGCATTCTGGGAAAACTTTGGAGAGAATTTCAGGAGAGAACGACCGAGAATCGCTCACTCACGAAGTCGGAAAACCCGCATGAAACCTAGCAAAATCGGAAGTCCACTTCCAAAAAGCCAGTTAGATTTCGAGTCGTTCTCGTTACGACCGCTTCGATACATCTCCATAATAAACCTTATACAGTATAACAAAAAAGCCTGCTGCCGTCAACACTTTTCTCCAAGTGCCTCGCAAAGCGCGGTGCAGCGCCGGGTGCTGTGCCTGAATCATCCGCACACAGTACAAAACGGCCTGCACACAAAAACAGACCGCCGCACAAAGTCTTGTGCAGCAGCCTGCGGTCATAGTTCAGATATGATATGCTCAGTTCTTGCTGGTGCTCTGATTTGCGATGAACTCGTCGTACACTTCCTTGGTGATTTCCCAAGTCATGGAAAACTCGGGGTTCTCGCGGATGGGGATGTACTTGAATAGCACGATCTGACCATCCTTCAGCTCGGGGAAGTTGGCTGCTGCCAGATGGATGGTGATGGGCTTCTTCTGCTGAATCAGGGGGTCCTTGGCGTCCAGAATGCGCACACCGCCGTAGTTATCGCTGAAGTAGACCGGCTGCTCGTCCTTCACATCCTTCACGGCAACAGAGAAGCGGTAGGGGTCCAGCGGGATGGGGATTGCACGGGCAGACTCAATGTCCACCTCCAGAGTGCAGGTGCCTTTCTCGATCTTCATGCTTTTCAGGCCGGCAATGACCTGCAGATCGCTTTTGATCGCGCCGGGCAGCGTTTTGCAGACCGGGTTTTTGGGATCCTGATATTCACAGCCGCCCAGCAGACCGGCACCGACCACAGCCACTGCGGTGGCTGCCGAATACTTCAGGAATGCGCGGCGGGAAAATGTATAAGACATGGCTTGTTCCTCCGTTTTTTACCAGTATATTCTTCCGACCAAGGGGGTCAGGTCGTGGAGGTGCCGGGGCCCTCCGGCGCCAGAACGTCTGCGCTCAGCTCCCAGTTGGCGCTGAACTCGCTGTACTGCAAGTCGGGGTAGTAGGTAAGGGTCACCGGGCCGTTCTCCCACGGGTTCAGGCCCTTTGCTTTCACATAATAGGTGAACGTCTCGCCCTGCTTGACCTGATGGCTCAGAGAATCCGGGTAAATCACCTGCAGCTTGTCGTTCTGATAGGCAAGGTAGCCCTCTGCCTTTACGGCAAAGTTTGCCTTAGTCACCTCCAGCGCGTTTTTACGGCCGTTGGTCACCACCAGCCGGAACAAGGTGGTGTTGGTCTCTTCATCGTATTCCACCCAGTCCAGCGTGGAGACGACCTTCAGCACCGTGTTGCTGGTGCCGGGAGCGTGCTGCACCGGGGCATAGCCGGAGCAGCCGGTCAGCAGGCTGCTGCCCGCCACAGCCACAGCGGTGAGGGCGGTATATTTCAGGAAAGAGCGGCGGGAAAATTCCCCAGTCATATTCGTTCCTCCTTTGGGACACATCAATACAGATTCTGCCATAGGGCACTACCTATACAATAGGCGAAACAGAGAAAAATGTCAATGATTTTCCGCAAAACAAATGTGAATATTTTGTGGCAGCATCGCGCATTTTAGACGAAGTTTAAGTGTTTTTTCTGGTAATTCTGTCAGCTGCGGATCACATCGGAAGCGTTCATGACAAAAGTCAGGCTCTTGCCCTCCAGGAAGGTGGGCACATAGGTGACCTTCAGCTGTTTCCAGTCCTTAGGCACCATGAGCATCAGCACAATGTAAGCGCTGCCCTGCGGGGGCAGGCTCTCCACATCGGAAAAGCTCTGGGAATTGGCGTTGTACAGCGAGATATTGGCGCAGCAGGCAGCAGGCTGACCATCACAGACGGCGGTAAAATCCGGGGTAGCAGCAGCCATAGCCTGAAAGTTTGCGTCCACGTTCTCCAGCGGGGGCACAGGGTAAGCCTCGTTGATGGCGTCAATGCCCTGTGCGCCGATGGCGTAGCTCTCGGTCTTGCTGCGGTTGACGGTGGTCACCCGCACGCCCAGATACTCGTAGCCTGCCGGCTGCACGGGGTCCTGCGTCAGGTGGAACACGCTGGTCAGCTGCACGCCCAGACCGTTCCAGTTGCGGACGGTATCGCCCACCTTGACCTCCACCACGGTATCGCTGCCGTTAGACTTGCAGCCACCCAGCAGGCTGGCTGCGCCCAGTGCAGCCGCAGATGCACCGGTGCACTTGAGAAAGCTGCGGCGGGAAATGACAGTAGACATAACGTTATATCCTCCTTGAAGGGTGATTTTCTTTTTCTTTCTTATTTGGTTATACCGTTTCCCGGACGCAGATGCAAGAGCCCAGGGCGATTCTTTACAACAATTTCACAAGCAGGGTCACTCCTGCGGCGAAAGCCCCTTGACGTGGGTCTCGCTGGTTTTGACCAAGTTTAACAGGCTGGGCGTGTACAGCGGAAATTCCCGGGTCAGGCTCTCGGTGGTCATGGCAAGGCAGGCGGGGGCC
>ENA-OZLU01000288-OZLU01000288.1-human-gut-metagenome-genome-assembly--contig:-NODE-288-length-12640-cov-4.242670_pt1 | contig 12640 bp, 9 predicted proteins | sample MGYA00243865_ERZ653795 | MGnify/ENA primary metagenome ERZ653795 (study PRJEB26926, sample SAMN06164833) | human gut metagenome | biome: ENVO:00009003; feature: ENVO:2100002; material: ENVO:00002003... | reverse complement strand
AAAAATTACAGGCTGCTATTGCAGGAAATGTTGCTCCGGATGTTGCTTTGATTGAGAAAGATGCAGCACGAGGATTATCAGATAAAAAACTTGTTGAAGATTTGTCTGATAGAATAAAAAAAGATGAGAATTTTAATAATGACGATTATGTTTCAACTTTTTTTGAACAGGCAAAGGATGATAAAGGTAAAATATATGGTATTCCGGCATATGGAACAACCCAAGTACTTTATTATAACAAAAAAGCATTTGAGAATGCAGGGATTGATCCAAATAGCATAAAAACATGGCAGGATTTAAGCCGTGCAGCTTCTAAAATAAAAGATGATGGACAATTCATATATGGCTGGGAACCTATGTGGGGAGCAGATAATTTGATGGATGCGGCACTATCAAATGGCGGTACAATTTTCAGTGAAGATGGAAAAAAAGTTACTATAAATTCAGAGGAATGGATTGAAGCATGGGATGGATTTGGTAAATGGATTCATGATGATAAGACTATGGCAATCCATTCTGGTGGACAGGGCTGGGAATACTGGTACCAGACTATTGATGATGTTATTCAAAACAAGGCAGGTGGCTACACTGGTTCATCAGGAGATCAGGCAGATTTGGATTTCTCTATTGTAGGCGCAATTGAGCAGCCGGCATGGAAGAATGGTACTGAGTCAAAGCCTGTTGCCAGGGCATTAATATTAAGCATACTTGCAAAGTCTTCAGAGGAAAAACAGGCAGGAGCATATGATTTTATGAAGTATTTTACCAATGTTGAAAATCAAGTGAAATGGTCCATGTCGACCGGTTATGTACCGGTAAATAAAGGAGTGTTAAATGATGATGATTATATGAAGTATACTAATGAAAACCCTCAAGCACTTGTACCATATACTCAGGCAGAACATGGTTCAATTTATCCATATGATCCAACAAATGGCGTTGTAAAGGATGCATTGAAAATTGCAGCTGATAAGGTAGAAATAGATGGTGTGCCTGCAAAGGAAGCTTTGGATGAAGCACAAAAAACAGCACAAAAAGCCTTAGATGAGGTGTTGACTGACAAAAAATGATAAAATGTTGTATCCTTCATGTTCTAAGTACTAGACAAATTCCACAAAATATTAGATAATAGAAGCAAATTAGTTTTCATTTTGCATAGGAGGTCGGCATGAAGAAGAAAAAAATAGTTATTGCACTCGGACATGATGCTCTTGGAACAACTCTTCCGGAGCAGCACGAGGCTACAAAGCATACAGCAAAGGCAGTTGCAGATTTTATCAGGGACGATTATGAGGTTGTTATCACACACAGCAACGGACCGCAGGTGGGCATGATTCACACCGCTATGTCTGAGTTTTGCAGGATTTATCCTGAGTATACAGCTACACCTACAGCAGTCTGCTCTGCAATGAGCCAGGGCTATATAGGATATGATTTACAGAATGCTATCCGTACAGAGCTTCTTGGCAGAGGAATTTACAAGACCGTTTCAACAATACTTACACAGGTGGTTGTTGACCCATATGATGAGGCTTTTTATCATCCGACAAAGATTATCGGCCGTGTTATGACAGAGGCTGAGGCTGAGGAAGAAGAGAAGAAGGGCAACCATGTGACACAGGTTGAGGGAGGCTACAGAAGAGTTGTGGCAGCTCCAAAGCCTGTTGATATAGTGGAAAAGGATGCTATTAAGGCTCTTGTTGATGCGGATCAGGTTGTTATCGCATGTGGTGGCGGCGGAATCCCTGTTTTAGCACAGGATAATAAGCTTCAGGGCGCCAGTGCTGTTATCGAGAAGGATCTTGCAGCAGGAAAGCTTGCAGATACTCTTGATGCTGACAGACTTGTTATACTTACAAGCGTTGACAAGGTCTGCTTGAACTATGGCAAGGAGGATGAGAAGCCGCTTGATACCATGACTGTCGATGAGGCAAAGAAGTACCTTGCAGCAGGCGAGTTTGATGAGGGTACCATGGCTCCAAAGATTGAGGCGGCTATCGACTTTATCGGTGACTCTGCCATCCGTTCAGTGCTTATCACAAAGCTCAACAAAGAGGGCAAGACAGTTTCAGGTGGTATGGGCACTTTAATTACAAAGTAGAGCTTAATTGTTATAATTCACATATATCCCACACGTCTATATGCATTTTGCAGAGCAGATGTGTGGGTAGTTTTATAAAACCCACGAGAACAAGAAAAGTAAGATAGAAGGTAACACAAAATGAGTGAGAAAAGGCTTCAAAAGAGAGATGAAATCTCAGACGAGTACAAATGGAAGCTTGAGGATATGTATGAGACAGATGAGCTGTGGGAGGCTGAGTGTGAAAAAGCGTCACAGCTTGCAGAAAAGCTATCCGGATTTAAGGGACATCTGTCCGACAGTGCAGCGAGTCTGCTTGATTTTTTTAAGAAGCAGGATGAGTTGTCTTATTATTTAGAGCGTATAGTGGTCTATGCGAATGAGCGCTCGCATCAGGACACTGCCGTGTCGAAATATCAGGCATATGTGTCAAAGGCAGAGACGCTGACTGTTCAGGCATCAGGTGCGCTGGCATTTGCCAGTCCGGAGATTTTGCAGATAGATGATAAAAGGCTTGAGAGCTTTTACAGTGAGAGCAATGAGCTTATGCACTATAAGCGTGCGATTGATGAGATAATGCGTCAGAAAGAGCATACTTTATCGGCTGCAGAGGAGAATATCCTGGCGCAGTGCGGTGAGATGGCTGCAGCACCGGAGAATATATTCAGCATGTTCAACAACGCGGATATCAAATTCCCATATATCACTGATGTCGAGGGAAATAAAATACGTATCACGCACGGCAATTTCATAGACTTTTTAAGCAGCAAGGACAGAAGCCTGCGCAAGCAGGTGTTCCGCGGAGTGTATGATTCGTACAAGAAGTGGAGCAATACTGTTTCGATGATGTACATCAGCAAGCTGAAAAATGACACTTTTTATGCAAGGGTAAGAAAATATGACAGCGCAAGGGCCATGTATTTATCCGATGGCGATATTCCTGAGAGCGTATATGACAATCTGATCGAGACGGTTCACGCACATCTGCCGGCTCTGCACAGGTACATGGCGCTTAGGAAGAAGCTTTTAGGTGTGGAGCATCTGCATATGTATGATTTGTTTGCACCGATTGTGGACAATGTACAGACCACCTACACCTATGATGAGGCGAAAAAGCTTGTGGCAAAGGCGCTTGAGCCTATGGGCGATGAGTATGTCAGCACACTTAAGGCTGGCATGGAGAGTGGCTGGATAGATGTATATGAGAATGAGAACAAGAGAAGCGGTGCGTATTCATGGGGCGCTTACGGCACTCATCCGTATGTGCTTTTGAACTATGCCGACAATCTGGACAGTGTATTTACACTGGCTCATGAGATGGGACATGCTATGCATACATACTATTCAAATGAGCATCAGAGCATCACCTACGCGGGATATCTGATTTTTGTGGCAGAGGTTGCATCTACCTGCAATGAGTCGCTTCTCATGCACTATATGCTTGAGCATTGCGAGGATGAGAATGAGAGAAAATACCTCATGACACATTTCCTGGACGGCTTCAGGACGACACTTTTCAGACAGGCGCAGTTTGCAGAGTTTGAGCATATAGCTCACCGGAAAATGCAAAAGGGTGAGCCGGTTACCAAGGATGTGCTAAATGAGCTATGGCATGAGCTGAATGTGCAGTACTACGGACCGGATATGCGCGTGGATGATGAGATATCATATGAGTGGATGCGCATACCGCATTTTTACACACCGTACTATGTATATCAGTACTCGACAGGCTATTCGGCAGCAGTTGCTTTTTCAAAAAAGATACTTGAGGAGGGAAAGCCTGCTGTGGATAAGTATATAGGAAATTTCCTGTGCGGTGGATGCTCGAAGAATCCAATCGAGCTGCTAAAGGGTGCCGGTGTTGATATGAGTACACCAAAGCCTGTGGATGATGCACTCAATGTATTTGAGGATTATCTGAAGCAGTTTGAGGCAGCAACTAAGTAAGGAGAAACATTTTTATGGAAAGAATTAAAAGCTTTACAATCAATCACAATATTCTTAAACCTGGATTTTATATTTCAAGAAAAGACGGAGAAATCGTCACATACGACCTTCGTACAAGAAAACCTAATGCAGGCGATTATATGTCCAATTCAGCTATGCACTCAGTGGAGCATATGTTTGCAACATGTGTGAGAAACTCTGAGATTGCAGATGATGTGGTATATTTTGGACCGATGGGCTGTCAGACAGGCTTCTACCTCGTAGTGAGGGATGTTGAGCCGGGAAAGGTTTTTGAAATCACAAAAGAGGTCTTAAAACAGATACTGGAGTATGATGGACCGGTATTTGGTGCATCAGCCATAGAGTGCGGACATTACGAGAATCTGTCACTTGACGAGGCAAAGAAGGAGTGCCGTGCATATCTAAAGGTGCTTGAGAGCCAGACAAATATGGAGTTTACTTATCCACAGTAAACGAGGACTAAAAATATAATAGCAAGATAGCAGGAATGGAGAAATAAAATGACAATAGGTGTAATTGGTGCAATGCAGATGGAGGTCGATGACTTAAAGGCTCAGATGACAGACACACAGACAGAGGTTTACAGTGGAGTGGAGTTTGTTGAGGGCAAAATCGGTGATCAGTATGTTGTTGCGGCAAAATGCGGAATAGGAAAGGTATTTGCGGCAATATGTGCAGAGGCCATGATTTTGAAATATGATGTCGACATGATTGTCAATATCGGAGTGGCTGGTACTTTGACAAAGGACTTAAACGTGCTTGACGTGGCAGTAGCCACAAACGTGCTGCAGCACGATATGGATACATCGCCAATCGGAGATCCGAAGGGACTTCTCTCAGGCATCAATATGATTCTGCTTCCGGCTGATACAAAAATGGTGGAGCTCATGTGCTCATGCTTAGCTGACAGGAATATCCACTACAAAAAGGGCAATATCGCAACAGGAGATCAGTTTATTGCCACAAAGGAGCAGAAGGATTATATTTCGAATACCTTTGATGCAATCGCAGCAGAGATGGAGGGTGGCAGCATCGGTCATGTGTGCTATGTGAACAAGGTGCCATTTGCCATTCTTCGCTCAATATCAGACGGCGATGGCGGCGAGACAGACTACCAGACCTTTGCGGAGAAGGCTGCGCATCAGTCGATTGAGGTAGTGCTTGAGTTTATCGGAAGGGCAGAAGAACTGAAATAGAGTTATTTCATTATTCATAATTTGTGATAATAAAGAATAGTATATAGCATGAGTGAATACAGAGCATACATGCAAAATACAAAACTACATAATGGGACAAAACGAAAGAAACGCCGACACAGATTCCTTTTTGGAGTGCTGCTGTCGGCGCTTCTTATTACAGGCGCTTTATATGGCAGAGAGTATGACATATCACAGCTGAAAAATATAGAGGTGATGGAGACACTTAGCAGTGCTGTGAGTCAGTTCGGAGACAGAAAGCTGCCTGTATATTCGGTTCAGACAACGGAAAAAAAGATAGCCCTTTCATTTGACTGTGCCTGGGGAGCAGAGGATTTTGACAGTATGATGGAGACACTTGACAAGCACAACGTAAAGGCTACATTTTTTATGACAGGAGGTTTTGTGAGTGATAACCCTGAATGTGTAAAGACGCTGGTTGAAAAAGGGCATGAGCCCGGAAATCACAGTGAGCACCACTATGATATGGCAACAATCACTGCAGGCGAGATGAAGACAGAGATAATGGATGTGCACAAAAAGGTCAAGGAGCTGACCGGAAAGGATATGAAGGTATTCAGACCGCCATACGGCTCGTACAACAATGAACTGATTGACACAGTGTATGGCTGTGACTATTATCCAATCCAGTGGGATGTGGATTCGCTCGACTGGAAAAACTATGGTGTGCAAAACATTATAGATACAGTGTGCAATCACAAAAGCCTGGATTGTGGCTCGATAATACTCTGCCATCTAGGCGCGAAATACACCTCGCAGGCACTCGATGAGATGCTCACGAAGCTTCAGGACATGGGCTATGAGATAGTTCCGGTATCAAAGCTGATCATGACTGAAGGCTATCATATGGATGCAAACGGTATGCAGATCAAGGACTGAGCAATTTCATAAATCAATATTTTAGTCAATATTTAGTCAATAATTTAGCCCTTTACGATATTGTTATTTACAGACAAGTGTGTTAAACTAAAGCTATATTTTAAAGAAGCTGTGAGACAGCTATGGGGGTAAATTATATGACAGATACAGGTTTTTTAGTAGCATTCTTTATAGTTATTTTTTTAGTTATCATCTTTGCGCTTGTCGCTGTAATCGGGGCCGTTACAAGTGCTGTTGCAGGTATCAATGATGATGAGGATGAGATTGAGGAAGAGGGCATTTGAAGCTAAAATAAAAGATATTTAAAGACATTTAAAGACATCGAATTATATTAATCGTATAATTGGGTGTCTTTTTATTGTCAAAATCTCTTAAAAAAGTATAAACCAATTGAGTTGCAATCCGACACATTGTATAATAAAAGTATAACAGCGAATTAAATATATTGTGAAAATCGCAGTAATCATTGTCTATTAAACTAATGCAGGACATTATCAAGAAAAGAAAAAGGAGGGGTTAGATGATATCCAGATATAGTGTAAAAAAGCCTTTTACTGTACTTGTAGGAGTATTGCTGGTAATAGTACTTGGTGTTGTATCGCTTGGCAGGATGACGACAGATCTGCTGCCGGATATGAGCTTTCAGTATGCACTTATCGTGACAACAGATATGGGAGCAAGTCCACAGGAGGTGGAGAGCGATGTCACCGCGCCGCTTGAAGCAGCTATGGCAACTACGTCAAATATCAAAAACGTAAGCTCAATGTCATATAACAGCTATTCGCTGGTGACATGCGAGTATGAGCAGAATGCCAACATGGATTCTGTAGTGATAGAGATGCAGCAGAAAATAGATCAGGTCAAGGCTGGCTGGAAGGATGGAGTGGGTACTCCGACCATTATGAAGATAAATCCGGACATGCTTCCAATCATGATGACTGCTGTGGATATGGATGGGAAAAGCAAGTCGGAAATCACAGACTTTGTGGAAAACACACTTAAGCCTGCAATTGAGAGTACAGAGGGAGTCGCATCAGTGACTGCGACAGGTGAGCTCACCGAGCAGATACAGGTCACGATGAATCAGGCCAAGATAGATGCGCTCAATGAGAAAATAAATAATGCCGTTTCAAAGAAATTTGACGATGCAAAAAGTCAGATGGATGATGCAAGCGCAAAGATAGAGAGCGGACAAAACGCAATCACATCTGCATCGGATCAGATGAGCGCGGGAGTGGATACGCTAAAGGAGCAAAAGGCAAAGCTTGCAGAGCAGAAGACTCAGCTAGAGAGTACTCTTGCAAGCTTAAATGAGCAGAAGAGCCAGCTTGAAACAATTCAGTCAGCTCTTTCAGACTTCATGAATAGTGATACATATACAAAGACAATTCCGTCACTCAAAGAGGGCGCAAATGCACCGGGTGAAGCGGGCACGGCACTTAAAGCACAGCTTGAGCAGGTTAATAAGCAGATTGCAACACAGTTTTCAGGTCTCTCGGCGCTTGGAATCACCGTAAACACAGCAGATGATCTGCCTGCGGCAGCGTCAGCGATAGCACAGACTCTCATTCAGGTGAATACAGGTATAGAGCAGTGCCAAAGCGGGCTTGACCAGATAGCACAAGGAGAGACAGCACTTTTAGATGCCTATGATAATCTAAACAGTCAGGCAGCTATAAGCTCGATAAGCATAGGACAGCAGTCAGCACAGCTTGCAACAGCAGCGGCATCTCTTGACAGTTCAAAGAAGGAGCTTGAAAAGAGTAAGGATGATGCACTTGACAAGTCAAACTTAAATGCAGTTTTAACAATTGACTCACTCTCGCAGCTGCTCGTCGCACAGAACTTTGATATGCCTGCAGGCTATGTAAATGATTCAAATGGCACGCAGTACATAGTACAGGTGGGAGATGAGATAAAATCAATTGATGATTTAACAAATCTAGTGCTTATGGATATGAAGCTTGATGGAATAGCTCCTATTCATGTCGGTGATGTGGCAGATGTTGAGATGACTGACAACTCGGATGAGACATATGCGATAGTCAACGGTAATCCCGGAATAATACTCTCCATGGAGAAGCAGACCGGCTACTCTACAGGAGACGTCACAGACCGTCTTTTAGACAAGCTTGATTTGCTGGAAAAGGAAAATGACGGATTACACACCACAGTGCTTATGAATCAGGGCGTATACATCGACATGGTAGTAAAGAGTGTTATGGAAAATATGATAGTGGGAGCAATACTTGCCATTTTCGTATTGCTTTTGTTCTTAAAGGATATAAAGCCAACACTTGTTATCGCAGCATCTATACCACTATCGGTTATTGTGGCAGTGGTGCTTATGTATTTTACGGATATCACCTTAAATATCATTTCAATGTCGGGACTTGTGCTTGGAATAGGAATGCTGGTGGATAATTCAATAGTAGTAATCGAGAATATCTACAGATTAAGGGGAGAGGGATATTCGGTAAAGAAGGCAGCTGTTGAGGGTGCAAATCAGGTGGCAGGAGCCATTTTTGCCTCTACACTTACCACGGTAAGTGTGTACGCGCCAATCATTTTTACTGATGGAATCACGAGACAGCTCTTTGTAGACCTGGCACTTACGGTAGCGTTTACTCTTATGGCATCTCTTGTAGTGGCACTCACGTTTGTACCGGCAATTGCTTCAGGTATGCTCAAAAAGACGAAGGATATAAAGCATCCATGGTTTGACCGTTTTAAGGACTGGTATGGAAATGTGCTCGGCACATGTCTTAGATTTAAGCCGGTGGTATTTATTGCGGCAGTAGTGCTTTTAGTCGGCAGTGGCGCACTTTGCATGTCAAGGGGAATGACATTTATGGATATGGACATGGAGTCAAATCAGATTTCACTTACCATAGAGGCAAAGGATGACGAAAAGCTTGACTTCAAGCAGCTTACAGAGCTGTCTGATAAGGTCATGGACAAAATATCTGATATAAAGGGCATAGACACAATAGGAGCTACAGCAGGCGGCAGCTCGACCATGAACCTGATGAGCTCAGGAAGCGACAGCGTGAGCATGTATATATTGCTTGATGAGAAGTCGGATGTTTCATCGGATAAGGTAATAGATGAAATTGAAAAACGCACAAAGAATCTGGACTGCAAGGTAACAGCATCTTCGCAGGCTATGGACTCATCAGAGTTTTTCGGAAGTGGTCTCTCTGTCAGGATTAAGGGTAATGATATAGACAAGCTGCAGAAGCTTGCAGGTGATGTGGCAGATATCCTTAAGGACACAAATGGAGTGACAGATATAGATGACGGTCTTGGAGATACAATCAATGAGCTTAAGATAACTGTGGATAAGGAAAAAGCAGCAAAGTATGGCTATACGGTGGCTCAGGTATACCAGCTCGTATCCGGTGAGATATCATCTCAAAAGAGCGCAACAACCATTACGACCGACATAAAGGACTATGAGGTATACTTACAATCCGCAGAGCAGTCTGATGTGACTGTGGACGACATCAAAAACCTTACATTTACCTATAAGGATAATGATGGCAGTGAAAAGGAGATTCCGCTCAGTGATATCTGCACTATTTCACAGGAACAGACCCTGAGTACCATTCATCGAGATGCTCAGACCAGATATATTACAGTATCAGGTGCGGTTGATGAAAACCATAATGTAACATTACTAAGCAATAAAATTAAATCGAAAATTGATAAACTTAGCATTCCTGATGGCTATTCAATAGACATGGAGGGCGAGGATGAGACAATAAATGAGTCAATGAGTCAGCTTGGACTTATGCTTGTGCTTGCAGTGATATTTATCTATCTTATCATGGTGGCGCAGTTCCAGTCATTGCTTTCACCGTTTATTATCATGTTCTGTATACCTCTTGCGTTTACAGGAGGCTTTATAGCTCTTTTCATCACGGGAAATGAGCTCGGAATCATATCAATGCTTGGCTTTATCATGCTGGCAGGCCTCATTGTAAATAATGGAATCGTGCTCATTGATTACATCAATCAGGCCAGGAGAGAGGGCATGAGCAAGCATGAGGCAATCATAGACGCAGGCCGTACAAGGCTTCGTCCAATACTGATGACAGCGATGACCACCATACTTGCAATGTTTACATCAGCGATAGGTATCGGAGATGGCTCAGATATGATAAAGCCGATGGCAATCGCAATAATAGGAGGTCTCGTATACGGAACCATCCTTACGCTTATAGTAATTCCATGTATCTATGATGCGTTCAACAGAGAGAAGAGCATGGTAGAGGAAGAGCTGTAGCAAGTAGATAATAATAGCTGACATATAAGGATAGAGCTGTACAATCACAGGATTAACTAAAAAACCGCTCGGAACGCAAAAAAAGTTCCGGGTGGTTTTTTATAATAAAAAGTAGTTTTATCTGCTTATTTTTTATGGCTATTGCATATTGCACAAAAAATGATTAATAAATTTAAACAAATAGCTGAAAGTGCTTTTGCAACGTTATATACTATTGAAAAGTCAATGCTATAGTAATATAATACAAACAGAAGCCAAGAGAAAAACATAACGGCTTATATTTTTTACAACAATTAATTAACAAATTTAACTAACTATCAAGGAGGAAGCAATCATGAAGTATTTTCTGGACAGTGCAAAAATCGAAGAAATCAAGGAGGCCTACCATACATTTGGTATTGATGGAGTGACAACAAATCCACGCCACATAATGGTAAGCGGAAAGCCTTTCCTTACTGTAATCAGTGAGATGGCAGACTGGGTTAAGGCGGAAGGAATCGAGGGATACGAGAAATTCCCTATTTCCGTTGAAATCAACCCACACCTTGATGATGCAGATGAGATGGTAGCAGAGGCAAGAAAGATTTCAGCTATCTGCAGCAACTTTGTTATCAAGATTCCGTGCACAGAGGCCGGTATTCAGGCAGCAAGAAGACTCGAGGCAGAGGGAATCAGAACAAATGTGACACTCGTATTCTCACCAGCACAGGCTATTCTGCCGGCAAAGAATAATTCGCTTTTTGTTTCACCTTTCATCGGCTGGAAAGAGGCAAATGGAGAGGATTGTAAAGCGTACATTCAGGCTATTTCAGATATCTATGACAATTATGGATATAAGGGAAAGACACAGATTATCTGTGCGGCTATCCGTACACCTAAGCAGATTGTAGACTGTGCGGTTGCAGGAGCAGATATCGTTACAACAGGCCTTGCAGTATACAAGGACAGTATCAAACATGCATATACCAGACAGGGACTTGAGACATTCCAGAATGCATGGGATAATACAGTTACAGAATAGATGAAACAGGGAGGTGTTTGTAGGCAATGAAAATTGGATTTGTAGGACTCGGAATCATGGGGGAGTCCATGAGTGAGAATATAGTGAAGAAGCATGATGATGAGGTATATGTATTTGATTTCGTAAAGGAGAAGGTAGAGCTATTGGAGAGCAAGGGTGCAATCGGCTGCAGCAGTTCGCTTAAGCTGGCAGAAAAATCAGACGTAATTATATCAATGGTTCCAAAGTCAGAGCATTCGATGGCTGTTTATAAGGAGGTTTTACCGGCACTTGATGATACAAAGCTCTGTATTGATATGAGCACGATAGATCCATCTGTTTCTGTGGAGATTTCTGAAATGGTAAAGAAGACGGGCGCAGAGTTTGTGGACGCACCGGTTGTGAAATCGAAGCCTGCTGCTATTGCAGGAAAGCTCGGAATATATGTCGGTGGAGATGAAAAAGCATGTGAGAAGGCTATGCCGATTCTTTCCTATATGGGAGAAAATATCATCAGGATGGGTGGAAACGGAAAAGGTCTGGTCATGAAAATCTGCCATAACGCGCTTGTATCACAGATTCAAAATGGTGTAAATGAGACACTGACACTTGCAAGGGCATATGGAATAGATATAGAAAGCTATACTACAGCTATCTCATATGGCGGTGGACAGAACTTTTATCTGGATTCCAAAAATGTGCCAATCAAAAATGAGGATTACACCACTGCCTTTTCGATTGAAAACATGTACAAGGATGTGAATATCTGCATGAATATGGCAAAGGAGAGTGGATTAAAGCTTCAAGGAGAAAACGCTGCAAAGCAGGTATATGACAAGGCAATGGAACTTGGCTTTGGAAAAGAAGATTTCTGCGCTACTATAAAGGCTGTCAAGGCAATGCAAAGATAAGTGGGGGAAATATGTTAAAACATTTGAATGAAAAAAATTCTGTGACTATATACAGTGTCACTGATCCATGTTTTGAAACCTACGGAAGGGTGATTTCAAATATCAATTGCAACGAACTTATCTCATTTATGGAACAAAATACTGTAATTCCTGAGAAAGGAAATATATATGTGGCTTCAGTAGAAGAGCTTGAACGTACACATATAGCAGAGTTTTTTAAAAATCGTATATATGGAGAGATGCCTATACCTGTCTCTTATACACATCTCCGAGCCCACGAGACTCGACGTCATCTCG
>ENA-OZLU01000222-OZLU01000222.1-human-gut-metagenome-genome-assembly--contig:-NODE-222-length-14417-cov-5.129996_pt1 | contig 14417 bp, 10 predicted proteins | sample MGYA00243865_ERZ653795 | MGnify/ENA primary metagenome ERZ653795 (study PRJEB26926, sample SAMN06164833) | human gut metagenome | biome: ENVO:00009003; feature: ENVO:2100002; material: ENVO:00002003... | reverse complement strand
AATAATACGGAGGTATGAAAAATGACAGTATTTGAAGAACTGAAAAGAAGAGGTCTTCTCGCTCAGCTTACTGACGAGGAGGAAATAAAGGAGCTTATCAACGCCGGTAAAGCTACTTTCTACATTGGCTTTGACCCGACCGCTGATTCTCTACACGTTGGTCACTTTATGGCGCTTTGCCTTATGAAGCGTTTGCAAATGGCTGGCAACAAGCCTATCGTTCTTATCGGAGGCGGTACAGCTATGATAGGTGACCCGTCAGGCAAAACAGATATGAGAAAAATGATGACAAAGGAAACTATCAACCACAATGTTGAATGTTTCAAAAAGCAGATGTCACACTTCATTGATTTTTCTGATGACAAGGCTATTATTGTAAACAATGGCGATTGGCTTCTCGACCTTAATTATGTTGATGTACTTCGTGACGTTGGTGCTTGCTTCTCTGTAAACAAGATGCTTACATTCGAGTGCTACAAGCAGAGAATGGAAAGAGGACTGACTTTCCTTGAATTTAACTACATGATAATGCAGTCCTACGATTTCTACAGACTTTTCCAGGATTACGGCTGTAATATGCAGTTCGGCGGTGACGATCAGTGGGCTAATATGCTGGGCGGCACTGAGCTTATTAGAAAGAAGCTTGGCAAGGACGCTTATGCAATGACTATCACTCTCCTGCTCAACTCTGAGGGCAAGAAAATGGGCAAGACAGAAAAGGGCGCAGTATGGCTCGACCCTGAAAAAACTTCTCCATACGAGTTCTATCAGTATTGGAGAAACGTTGGCGACGCTGATGTTATCAAGTGCCTGAAGATGCTCACATTCGTTCCTATCGAGGAGATAGAGGAAATGGAGAAACACATGGAGGGTGCTGAATACAACAAGGCTAAGGAGCTTTTGGCTTACGAGCTGACAAAGCTTGTTCACGGTGAGGAGGAAGCCGCAAAGGCTAAAGAGGCAAGCCATGCACTTTTCGCAGGCGGAGCCAACAATACAAATATGCCTACAGTTACCGTTACAGCTGAGGACTTCCCTGACGGAGAGCTTGATATCATCTCTGTTCTCGTAAGAGCAGGACTTTGCGATTCAAGAGGAGACGGCCGCAGAAATATCCAGCAGGGCGGTGTTTCCGTTGCAGATGAGAAGGTAACTGATATCTCTACCAAATACACTCTCAACGATTTCAAGGGCGAGGGTCTCATTATCAGACGTGGTAAAAAGAAATTTGCCAAGGTTGTAGCTGAATAGACAGAGAATCCCCGGTAGTTACTACCGGGGATTTTTACTTTCAGCCATATTTTATTTTGAAAATTCATTTGCAGGAAATTCATATGGCACAAATTTACTGCTACATGTAACGGTATACTCTGTTTCTCCCGAAACAGTTTTTTGTTCTGTGCCAACACCCTCTCCACAAATCCAGTATGAACCATCATTTTTATTCTTTAGCATAATATCCCCACACTAAATTAGCATAGTGTACAATAGCCATATGTTGATAGCTGACAGGCCTTGGGTAGCTGTAATCCATAAAACTTCTAAAACAGCTCCCCAATCCAGTCCAAAAACTGGAAAAATTCTGGAAAAAAGTAGCTGAAACCGCTGAAATTTCTAAAACAGCTCCCCTAACCACAGCGAAATAGCCGGAAAAATCCCCAAAAAAGTAGCTGAAACCGCTGAAATCCACAAAACAGCTCCCCAATCCCAGCGAAACAGCCGGAAAATTCTCCAAAAAAGTAGCTGAAACCGCTGAAATCCACAAAACAGCTCCCTAACCACAGCGAAACAAATGGAGACCATAAGCTCCACTTTTTAAGATATTGCTTCCATTTTTGACGCAAAGACTAAATCATCGTCACATATCGCTATATTTATCAAAGTGTTTTCTTCCTTTACTGTTTTGTTGATGCTATGTTTATTTTCAATTATAGCCTATTATCCATCATTTATATATATTAAACCCTACTTTTTCCTCATCTTCTCTTGACTTCTCATTAATAAGTGAATATAATTTACCTAATTGATACATCAACGCTTTAAAGCGCTGATAAAAGGAGGAATTATCATGAAAAAGAGATCTAAAATTTTAGCTTCACTTGTTCTTGCCGGAACAATGGTTCTTGGACTTGCCGGATGCGGAGATTCCGGTTCAGCAAACGGTGGCACACAGTCAGGTAAGAACTCAGATGCCAAATATCAGGTAGGTATCTGCCAGCTCGTACAGCACGAGGCTCTCGATGCCGCTACAAAGGGCTTTGAGGATGCATTAAAGGACAAGCTCGGAGACGATGTCTCATTTGACGAGCAGAATGCCGCAGGAGATGCTTCTACATGCTCTACAATCTGCACCAAGTTCGTCACCAACGACTATGACCTTATCCTTGGAAATGCTACAGCAGCTCTTCAGGCCGCTTCAGCAGCTACAGACTCTATTCCGATTCTCGGAACATCTATCACAGACTACGCTACAGCTCTTGATATGTCAGACTGGTCAGGCACTACAGGAAAGAATATTTCAGGTACAACAGACCTCGCTCCACTCGATGAGCAGGCTAAATGCATCAAGGAGCTCTTCCCGGATGCAAAGAACATCGGTATCATCTACTGCTCATCTGAGCCAAACAGTATCTACCAGTCAACAACTATTACCAAATACCTTGAGGACGAGGGATACACTGTAAAAGAGTACACCTTCTCTGATTCAAATGATGTTGCTGCAGTAACACAGAGCGCATGTGATGCATCTGATGCAATCTACATCCCAACTGACAACACTGCTGCTTCATGTACAGAGGCTATCAACAATGTAGCTTCACAGGCTAAGAAACCTATCTTCGCCGGCGAGGAAGGAATCGCTAAGGGCTGTGGTGTGGCAACACTTTCTATCAGCTACTATGACCTTGGATACACAACAGGTGAGATGGCTTACGATATCCTTGTAAATGGTACAGACGTCAAAACTATGGAAGTTAAGAGCGCTCCTAAGTTCACTAAGGAGTACCTTCCGGACCGCGCCAAGGAGCTTGGAATCACAGTTCCGGACGGCTATGAGGAAATCTCAGCTGAATAAACAGCTGCACTATGGAGGTATTTAATAAAATGATTCTAATGAATTATTTTGCAACCTTAAATCCGGTTGCATTCACCAATGCCCTTCCGGGCAATATAGCCCAGGGTCTGATTTGGGGTATCATGGCACTCGGTGTTTATATCACCTTCAGACTGCTGGACTTCGCAGATCTGACGGTTGATGGCTCATTTGCAACAGGTGGTGCCGTAACCGTTATGATGACGATTAACGGCTACAATATCTGGGTTTCACTGCTTTGCGCATGTATTGCCGGTCTGCTCGCAGGACTCTGCACAGGTCTTTTACATACAAAGCTCGGCATTCCTCCGATTCTGGCAGGAATCCTTACACAGATAGCTCTCTACTCTATCAACTTAAATATCATGCAGCGCCACGCCAACCAGGCACTTAGCGCAGATAAATATAATCTGGTGCTTTCATCACGTAACTTGACACATGCGATAATTGTCGGTGTGATTTTCTCGGTTGTAATTATCGCGGTGCTTTACTGGTATTTCGGAACAGAGCAGGGCTCTGCTATCCGTGCCACAGGCTGCAACCCTGCAATGAGCAAGGCTCAAGGTATCAACATCGACAACATGAAGCTCATCGGTCTTGCGCTTTCAAATGCAATTGTAGCGCTCTCAGGCGGCCTGCTTTCACAGTACTCAGGCTTTTCCGATGTAAACATGGGCCGTGGTGGAATCGTCATCGGTCTTGCCGCCGTTATCATCGGTGAGGTGCTCGGCGATGCAATCCTCGGAAAGCACATGAATTTCATGGGAAAGCTTATCTTTGTCATATTTGGTGGAATCGTTTACTACATTGTAATCGGAATTGTTCTGTGGCTGCAGATGCCAAGTGATGACTTAAAGCTCTTCACTGCAATCATCGTGGCAATTTTCCTTGCAGTGCCTTACCTGAAGGGCAAGAGCAAGGCCTCCTTCAAAAAGGCCGGCAAGCGCTCTGCCGCAGCACTTAACACAAAGGAGGGCAAATAAATGCTAGAGATTAGAAACGTACATAAAACCTTCAATCCGGGCACAATCAATGAAAAGCATGCCCTTAATGGTGTAAATCTAAAGCTTGAGGAGGGCGATTTCGTCACTGTTATCGGTGGAAACGGTGCCGGAAAATCGACCATGCTCAATGCCGTTGCAGGCACATGGCCTGTTGATGATGGTTCAATTCTCATTGATGGAGTGGATGTCACAGGACTCCCTGAGTTCAAGCGTGCATCATTTCTGGGACGTGTGTTCCAGGATCCAATGACAGGAACTACCGCAACCATGCAGATTGATGAAAACCTCGCACTTGCAGCGCGCCGCGGAAAGCGCCGTGGTCTTGGCTGGGGCATCACAAAGGCTGAAAAGGAGCACTTCCACGAGCTTTTAAAGGAGCTTGATCTGGGACTCGAGGATCGAATGACCTCAAAGGTCGGTCTGCTCTCAGGTGGACAGCGTCAGGCTGTTACACTGCTCATGGCTTCACTCCAGAAGCCGAAGGTGCTGCTTTTGGATGAGCACACCGCTGCTCTCGACCCTAAGACAGCCGCAAAGGTGCTCACTCTCACAGACAAAATCATCAAGGAGAACAGCCTGACAGCCATGATGGTCACACACAACATGCGTGATGCCATCGCTCACGGTAACAGACTCATCATGATGAATAACGGACAGGTTGTCCTTAATATCTCAGGCGAGGAAAAGAAAAACCTCACTGTGGAGGATCTGCTCATGAAGTTTGAGGAGGTTTCCGGCGAGGAATTTGCTTCTGATAAGGCTTTGCTTGGATAGACATATCTATATAATGATTAAAGGGTCAAAAGGTATCATCGATGCATGCTTGCATGCAATTCGATGTATACCTTAAAAAAAAATAATAAATTTCTGCCGAATACATTGATACAAAGGTCATATTCTATTATAATTAAATGGATAATGGATTAATGTAAACAATGCACATAAGAAAGATGGGATTTGATGATAAAGATAAATAAATTTCTGGCAGCCTCTGTCGTTACATTGTCATTAGCCGCATGTGACCTGGCGGCATACAGCAGCATAGCAGTCTATGCGGATCAGGCGGCTAAGGTTGTGTGTGATGAGAGATACTGGGTAGCGGCGAGAAGCGGACCGGGAACAGAGTATGAGCTGGAGCACAAGCTTTCAAACGGCAAGGATATTACTATTCTTGAGCAGACCACAGGTGCAGACGGCAAGGTGTGGTACAAGGCAAAGTACAATCTGGCAGCAAATAACGAGGAGTGTGTCAGCTATATAAGGTCTGATTTTGTATCAGCAGGTACAGCTGCATCAGACAATGCGCAGACAGGGGATGCTTCGGCAGACACCGGCAATGCGGATGCCATACAGCAGAATAATGAGGAGCAGCTTGCCATTGCAACCGCATCGGGAGCATATGCTACAGGTACGATTACAGGTGGCAATGTGTATGTCCGCAATGCAGCAGGCACATCCGGCACTACCAAGGTTGTCTCACTCAACTGGAACCATCAGGTTGACATAATTGGAGAGACCAGGGTAAACGGTGTGGTCTGGTATAATGTCAAGGGTACTTTAAACGGCAAGGCATTTACGGGCTGGACTATCAGTACATACATAAAGGTGACATACAATAATAGCGGAGACAATACTGATTTTGTCACGGCTATGAAGAATGCAGGCTTTACTGACAGCTATATTCCAAACCTTACAGCACTTCACAATAAGTATCCAAGCTGGACATTTGAGGCTGTAAATACAGGTTTGAATTGGGATACGGTGATTGAAAATGAAAGTGTAAACGGACTTAATCTGGTATCCAAATCAGCAGACAATTCCAAGAAATCCACAGCTGCCGGAGCATATAACTGGTCAACAAATACGTGGGTTGAGTACGAACCGGGATGGGTGTCAGCAAGCAGTGCCTATATTGCTTATCTCATGGATCCAAGGAATTTTCTTGATGAGACCAATATTTTTCAGTTTCAGAGTCTGGCATACAGTCCGAATGAGGCACTTGAAGGTGTCAAGTCCATAGTAAAAGGCACATTTATGGAGGGAACAAAGACCTATTCCAACAATGGTGAGAAAATCAATTATGCAAGCACATTCATGGATGTGGCAAAGAGCAGTGGAGTAAGTGCATACCATATAGCATCGCGTTTAAAGCAGGAGCAGGGACAAAAGGGAACGAGTCCTCTTATTTCGGGTACATATTCCGGATACGAAGGATATTATAATTATTTTAATTTTAATGCAACCGGAAACACGAAGGATAAGATTTATAAAAATGGTCTGTCTTTTGCCAAGAAGCAGGGCTGGAATACAAGAGTAAAGTCCATAAGCGGCGGAGCTGTAAAGGTGGGCAGCAATTATATAAATAAGGGTCAAAATACACTGTATTTTGAGAAGTTTAATGTAGTAAATACAAGCTCGCTGTATTTCCATCAGTACATGGGCAATGCCACAGCGGCTCTTACTGAGGGACAGAGTCTGGCTAAAGGATATTCAGACAAGAATCAGGCTTTTGTATTTAAAATACCTGTATACAACAATATGCCATCGTCAGCAGTGGGCTTCGATAAAGCTGGCGATACCAATAACTATCTGCAGTCGCTTGCGATAAGCGGTGTAACACTCACACCGGCCTTCAATGGAGCGACAACAAGCTATTCAGCAGTTGTTTCAAATGCTATAAGCTCAGTGACTGTTTCGGCAGATGCAGTTTCAGGAAACAGTGGTGTTTCAGGCACAGGAAGCTATTCGCTTGCTGTCGGAAATAATACAATTAAGGTAAATTGTAAGTCGCAAAGCGGTGATACAAGAACATACACTATCAATATAAACAGGCAGGCGGCATCTGCAAATAATGCAGGTGGCAATAATAATCAGAACAATAATAACCAAAATAATACAGATGTAAACATAACATCAGGTAAATACAGTATAGGTACTTATATTACAGGCATTGAGCCTGGAACCGGTGCAGCTGATTTTGTGAAGAATATAGCAGTATCAGCATCAGGTACTGTAAAGCTTCTGACAAGCTCAGGCTCAGAAAACAGCGGAAAGGTTGCAACAGGCAATAAAGTGGCTGTTTATGATGCTTCGGGTAACCTGAAAAAGACATATGATATTGTTGTATATGGAGATATCAATGGTGACGGTGCTGTAAATGCCCTTGATATGATTAAGCTCAACAGACATATTTTAGGAAAGGGAACACTCACAGGTGCTTATCTGGAGGCAGCTGATGCCAACAGAAAGGGTGATGGTGGAAATGCCCTTGATATGATAATCATGAACAGACACATACTGGGCAAATCAAAGATATCGCAGAATTAGAAATGTGAGGAAAATATGAAGAAATTATTTGGATGTATATTATCACTTGTTATGGCGGTGATGCTTGTTTTCACACCTGCCGAGCATGTATATGCGCAGGGACTTGGATTAAGTGTCAGCTCAAGCTCTGTAGCTGTTGGAAAAACAGTCAAGGTGACGGTTTCTATGCCGTCAGGATATTTTGGCACTGTAGTTATCTCAAGCTCCGACGAGGGAGTACTGAGTAACGGTGGAGATGGTGTGGCAAATATTGGTGATGCAGCGGGACCGGAATACCCGACATCGTGGTCATTTTCGTTTACGGCGAAGGCTGCAGGAAGCTGCACTATAAAGGCATATTGTACAGTTGTAGGAGATGCAGAGGCCAACGATGCCGGAGGTATAATTACCGGTGCCAGCACGAAGGTGACGGTAACAAGTGCTTCATCAAACAACGATTCAAACAGCAACAAGGATAACAAGGACAATTCCGGCAGCAATACCGGCAATGACAGCAATGCAAATAAAGATAATGAAAACAAAGAGGAAAAGAAATCCTCAAACGCATCTCTTGGTTCGCTGGTTATCTCAGCAGGTACGCTTTCCCCTAAGTTTTCTGCTGCGACAAAGGATTACACAGCTACAGTAGATTACAGCTGTTCAAGCCTTGCGGTTACAGCAAATCCGGCTGATTCCAAGGCGAGTGTGACATCCGTCACAGGCAATGATTCACTTGAGGTTGGAGAGAATACGGTCAGCGTTGTTGTAACAGCAGAGGATGGCAGCACAAGCACATACAATATAGTTGTTACCAGAAGAGCCGAGGATGATCCGGAGAATGCAGATAAGCAGGATAACTGGAAGAAGTTCGATATAAATGGCACAGAGTGGACTATGGTAAATGACATTCCGGAGGATGTTGTTCCTGAAGGCTTTGAGCACTCAAAGACAGTGATTGACGGACTTGAATACAATACCCTTCATGGCACCTTTGGCGATGTCACGCTTGTGTATTTACAGTCGGAAAGCGGCAATGGGCTTTTTGTATATGATGCAGCACAGAATGCAGCATATGAGTTTGTCCGTATCAATTCAGAGTCGCATTTTATAGTGGTTTTACTGCCTAAGGTGGATGATGTGCCTGAGGGATATAATGAGATATCGCTCTCTATAGAGGGCAAGGGTGTGGCAACAGCCTACCAGACCAAAGTCGAAAAAACCGATGATCAGACAAAGGATTTTTACCTCGTATACGCTATGAATGACAATGGTGAGAGTGGCTGGTACACATATGATAGCGTAGATGGCACATATATGAGAACCAAGCTCAGTACACCTACAGTGGCACAGGAGGAAAATGATACAACAAAGAGTGAGCTTGTCCCGGGAATTGCCAATAAATATCTTGTTTTGGCTGCAATACTGGTTCTTATTATCATTATTCTGTTACTGTTGCTTATTGTATCAGCTGTGAAAAACAGAAAATATAAGGCAATGGACTATCATGATGACGATGATGATGTAGATGATGCAGCAGAAGATGTATCAAATGAAGCTTTGGAAGAAACAACTGATGAAACTGCGGACGAGATAGCAGATGAGTTGGAAGAAGAGGTTACAGAAGAGCCGTTAGATGAAGTGGCAGAAGAAGCTGCAGAAGAGTCGGTGGATGAAGTGGCAGAAGAAGCTGCAGAAGAGTCGGTGGATGAAGTGGCAGGAGAAGCTGCAGATGAGCAAAAGATGGCTACGGATGAAAATATATCAAATGCATCCTATGTCGGAAGAACCGTAGAAATTACACCTGATTCTAAGAAAGCTGTTGAGAATGAAAACTCTGAGTTTGATTTAAAAGACGATTCAAGGCAGGAAAACGTTTCTGACACAGAAAACGATGCTGATGAGGATGCTTTAAAGAATCAGCTTCAAATGGCACTTGATGGCTTTGTCAATGAGGGAAATAAGCCGTCTGAGACTATAGACAGCAGTGCAAAGGATGATAATGAAGATGACAGCGAAGATGATGATTTGCAGTTCATCGACTTAAATTAGTGAATATGACTGGAGGATATGACTTGAAACCATATACAAGTAAGGCTAAAAAAGCAATAGATTTGGCTGCACGTATATCAAAGAAAATGAATTACAGCTATGTTGGAACAGAGCACATACTGGCTGGCCTTATAAAAGAGGGCACCGGTGTGGCAGCTGAGATTCTAACAGCCTGCAATGTGGAATATGATAAGCTTATTTCGATGATTGAAGACCTGATTTCACCGGGGGATAACATCGAAGTGATGGACAGGGATGGCTATTCACCAAGGACACAGAGAGTATTGGAGCGCGCATCGGAGGAAGCCGATAGATTTGAGTGCAATGAGATAGGTACAGAACACTTGCTGATGGCTATAGTACTGCAGGGAGACTGTGCAGCTGCAAGACTTTTAAACACCATGGGTGTTAACAGTCAGAAGATGTTTATAGATATTCTTGGTGCGATGGGTGAGGATCCGTCTGCATACAGGGATCTGATGAAAAGCTACAGTACATCATACAATTCTGCGACTCCTGTGTTAGATCAGTATTCCAGAGATTTGACAGATATGGCAGAGGCAGGGCTTCTTGACCCTGTTATAGGCAGAAAAAAGGAGATGGAGCGCGTTATCCAGATACTTTGCCGCCGTGGCAAAAACAATCCATGTCTGATTGGAGAGCCGGGAGTGGGCAAGACCGCTATAGTAGAAGGACTTGCGCAGGATATAGTCAGTGGCAATGTTCCGGATATTCTTTTGGGAAAGAGACTGGTTTCTCTTGATATGTCCGGGCTTGTAGCCAAATCAAAGTATCGTGGTGAGTTTGAGGAGCGTATCAAGAAGGTGATAAGCGAGGTTTCAAATGCCAAAAATGTACTGCTTTTCATTGATGAGCTTCACACTATAATAGGTGCAGGAGGAGCAGAAGGCTCGTTAGATGCATCTAACATATTAAAGCCTGCGCTTGCCAGAGGCGAGGTACAGGTAATCGGCGCCACTACCATAGAAGAGTACCGCAAATACGTGGAAAAGGATGCTGCGCTTGAGCGCCGTTTCCAGCCGGTGATGGTTGAGGAGCCGGGTGTGGATGAGACAATAGAGATACTCACAGGATTAAAGGGACTCTATGAAAAGCATCATGGTGTCATCATAACAGATGAGGGTGTGAAAGCAGCAGTAAACCTTTCTGCACGATATATAAATGACAGATTTTTACCTGATAAGGCGATAGACCTTATGGATGAAGCGGCAGCCAGGATAAGGCTTAAGAATCTGACATCATCTGACGAGCTGCTTGCACTGAAAAAAGAGATAACAGATAAGCAGAACCAGTTGGAAAATGCTTTGTCGAAAGGAGATCTCGCAGCTGCCGGCGCGCTTATGTCGGAAAAGGAAGTGCTTGAAAATAAACAGCAGAAGCTTATCAGAAAGAACCGTCGCACAGGAGCCAAAAATCAGCCTGTAGTCGGCGAAAATGAGATAGCGGATGTAGTATCGGGATGGACCAAAATACCTGTAAATAAGCTTACAGAGTCAGAGGCAGGACGACTTGCAAAGCTTGAACAGATACTTCACAAGCGTGTAATAGGACAGGAGGAGGCTGTTTCTGCTGTTGCAAAGGCAGTCAGACGAGGCCGTGTTGGTTTAAAGGATCCTAAGAAGCCGATTGGCTCATTCCTGTTTTTGGGACCGACAGGAGTAGGTAAGACGGAGGTGTCAAAGGCGCTTGCTGAGGCTGTCTTTGGCAAAGAAGATGCCATGATACGTGTTGACATGTCAGAGTACATGGAAAAGCATAGTGTTTCAAAGATGATTGGTTCACCACCGGGATATGTGGGCCATGAGGAGGGCGGACAGCTCTCGGAGAAGGTCAGACGCAATCCTTTTTCTGTTATACTGTTTGATGAGATAGAAAAAGCACATCCTGATGTGTTCAATATACTTTTACAGGTGCTTGATGATGGTAGAATCACTGATTCACAGGGGCGCACGGTTGATTTCAAGAATACAATAATCATCATGACATCAAATGCAGGAGCTTCTTCTATTATAGAGCCAAAGCGCCTTGGCTTTGGTGCAGGTGATGACGAAAAGCAGGATCACGAGCGTATGAAGAACAGTGTCATGGAGGAGGTCCGCCGTATATTTAAACCTGAGTTTTTGAACCGAATCGACGAGACTATTGTATTTAGAGCTCTCAACAAGGATGACATGAAGCATATAGTGACACTTCTTGTAAAGGAGCTTAAGAAACGCTGTAAAGAACAGCTTGATATAGAGCTCACAGTGCGCGACAGTGCAAAATCCTTTATCGTGGACAAAGCCTATGACAGAAAATATGGCGCAAGACCTCTTAAACGAAAACTTCAGGAGGAGATTGAAGACCGTATGTCAGAGGATATTATTACCGGCAAAATTAAGCGCGGCAATAAGGTAATAATTTCTACGAAAAACAAACAAATTTCATTGACTGTTGAGTAGAATTGGATTTATAATTAATATATCAATATAGCTACGGGAGGATAAAAATGGCTGTAATAAGTGAATTAATCCGTACTGAGGAAAACGGAAAGCTCAGCTTCGGAGATTATACATTGGCTGCAAAGGCAAAGCTTGACAATTTTGAGAAGGATGGAGATATCTACAAGGTAAAGACCTTTAAGGAGATTACAAAGCTCGAAAGAAACGGACTCTTTGTATACGAGTCTGTTCCGGGAACAGCGGTTATGGATTTCGAGGAGACTGCTGATACAGTGACATTTACTGTGGAGGGACCTGAGGATGCTCAGATTACTCTTGGCCTTGAAGAGGAGACAGAGTACGAAATTGATATAGCTGGAGCTGTTGCAGGTACTATGAAGACAAATCTCGGCGGCAAGCTCAGCTTAAGCGTAGAGCTTGAGGGTGTTGATTCAGTCGATATCAAAGTATCAAGAAAATAGAGCATATTTTTAGCCCGGTGAAAGCCGGGCTTTTTGTATTTTATAAAGGAGAACAATATGGCAAAAGGAAAGACCTCTGTATTTTTCTGCCAGGAATGTGGTTATGAATCGGCAAAATGGATGGGACAGTGCCCGGCCTGTAAGGAATGGAATACATTTGTAGAGGAAACCGTAGATAAAAAGTCGATAAGTTCGTCGGGAAAAGTAAAAAAAGAATCAAAGGCGGCACAGGTTCTGCCTCTTTCGGCAGTAAAAAGCGAGAAAGAGGAGCGTATAGTGACAGGTATAGCCGAGTTTGACAGAGTGCTTGGCGGAGGAATTGTGAGGGGGTCACTTGTGCTTGTGGGAGGAGATCCGGGTATAGGAAAATCCACGCTTCTACTTCAGGTATGCAGGGAACTTTCACAAAAAAAGGTGCCATTACTTTATGTGTCAGGTGAGGAATCCCTGCATCAGATAAAGATGCGTGCCGACAGACTTGGTGATTTTACGGATTCACTGGAGCTTTTATGTGAGACAAGTCTTGATATAGCAAAGGACGTGATTCAACGAAAAAAACCGGAGGTTGTTGTAATAGATTCCATCCAGACTATGTACAATGAGGAGATAGCGTCGGCACCGGGCAGTGTATCACAGGTCAGGGAGACAACCGGAGTGCTTATGCAGCTTGCAAAGACTCTGGGTATTTCTGTTTTTATAGTAGGACATGTGACAAAGGATGGTGCGGTTGCGGGGCCGAGGACGTTAGAGCATATGGTTGATACTGTGCTTTATTTTGAGGGTGACAGGTATGAGTCGTACAGGATACTTAGAGGCGTTAAGAACAGATTTGGTTCGACCAATGAGATAGGCGTATTTGAAATGAAGGCGGAGGGACTTGTTGAGGTGGAAAATCCGTCGGAGTATATGCTTAGCGGTAAGCCCGAGGGAGAATCAGGATCAATTGTCACATGTTCCATAGAGGGAAGCCGCCCGATACTTCTCGAGATACAGGCTCTTGTATGTCACAGTTTTTTTAATAATCCAAGGCGTACAGCAAATGGTACAGATTATAATAAAGTTAATCTACTCATGGCGGTCCTTGAAAAAAGAGCCAACCTGTCACTGTCAGACTGTGACGCTTATGTGAATATAGCAGGCGGTATAAGGATGAACGAACCGGCGATAGACCTTGGGATAGTGCTTGCAATCGCATCAAGCAAAAAGGATATTATAGTGCGTGAGGATACCATATGCTTTGGAGAGGTGGGTTTAAGCGGAGAGGTACGCGGAGTTACCATGTCCGAGCAGCGTGTGGCTGAGGCAAAGAAGCTTGGATTTAAAAAGTGTATTGTTCCCAAAGTGTGTCTTGCAGGAGTGTCGCATATTAATGGAATTGAGATTGTCGGTGTGGCAAATATCAAGGAAGCGATAGAGGCTGTCAGATAGTAATTGTGAGAATTGTATATAATAAACAGACAATTTAGAAAATTTGTGTTTTTTAAGATAGTTTTACTACTTTAATTAATTGCAGAAAATCCGTTGACATATGTGTGCCGGGATGATATTATATCAAAGCTGACTCGCGGGACACATTGAGTTGTAGAGCTTGTGAGTTACATTTTACAGACATGACTTTATAAATATTGCTTTGAAAATAAGTTAAAAAAGTTATGAAAAAAGTTCTTGACAAATGTAAAACATTTTGATAGAATAAACAAGCTGTCGCAAGACAGAGAACTTAAAACAGAGTTCAAAAAAATAAAAAAGTGCTTGACAAACGAACAGTGATTTGATAGAATAAACAAGCTGTCGCAAGAGAGCAAAACAAAGAACATTGATAACTGAACAGTGAGAAACCTTGAAAGATTTTGAGAATCAATCAGAACGCTTCAATGAAAATTGAAGACCTTTAAAACAGTAAATTCAGAATTATCTGAATGAACGAATTAGCCAAGTTTAACTTGACTGAGATCAACTTTTTAACATGAGAGTTTGATCCTGGCTCAGGATGAACGCTGGCGGCGTGCTTAACACATGCAAGTCGAACGAAGCATTTAGAACA
>ENA-OZLU01000211-OZLU01000211.1-human-gut-metagenome-genome-assembly--contig:-NODE-211-length-14733-cov-4.304674_pt1 | contig 14733 bp, 5 predicted proteins | sample MGYA00243865_ERZ653795 | MGnify/ENA primary metagenome ERZ653795 (study PRJEB26926, sample SAMN06164833) | human gut metagenome | biome: ENVO:00009003; feature: ENVO:2100002; material: ENVO:00002003... | reverse complement strand
CCCCCTCATTCAGAACTACGATATCACTGACAGACAGGGAATGTCCTCGAAAGTCTTCTGGTCTGTCGATGTTGAATCGTTCAAATATATCATCTAGCGACATATTTCCAAATAATTCTCCCACATAGACCAGTTCATAGTCTTCTTTTTTAATCTGCATCCCGTGACTTTCAATGAAGCTCATATTCATAAACGCATAATTCGCACCCGGAGAACCATCTTTAATCTGATAAATTCCGAATGTTCTTCTTGCCCCTAATAGCAGATTTGCCTCTTTCAAAGACTGAATCTGCGGATATTTCTGCATCTCCCATTCCAAATTGCGGAATCGTTCCAGTTCTTCTGTAGACATCTGATAATGCTCCGGACCTCGTTCAATCTCCATTCGCTCTGTAACATAGATTGGTGATGAAAAACTGGTAATCAGATAGATATCCGCTCCGGCATCATATAATTTCAGTGCTTCTTCCTGTCCAATCACACTCATCGGCTCCTGAAATGCTCCAAAATCTTCATCTGCATAATCCAGATCCTGATCCCTTATCCGTTCCCACATCTGTGATTCCATGCCGAACAGACCTTCATGTGCCTGTATCATTTCTTTACTTGCATACTCTCCCTTGCTGCCATCACTACCCAGGCAATAGATTTTAGAACCCATTCTGTGATAATCCAGGGCTGCTTCTTTTCTAAGCGGCACCATATCCTCTGCTGTATATCCATAATCCCGAAGTTCCAGCTTGCCTATGGTTGGATCTGGTAAGTCCTGAATATCCATTTGGGCATCATCCAGAAGTTCCTCTACTCTATCTTCATCTGACCGATTGACTGCATCTGCCAGATTTCTTACCAGCGTCCTTACTTTCTCTTCTTCGCCAATCAGATTTGCATATTCAAAAATCTGTTCTTTTATATCCGCTGGAATCGCTATTCCCATGTGTTCTGCACGGTCTATTTGTTCCTGTGTATATTCCTGCATTTTCTGCGTTTCTATTCCTGTTATCATGTTTCTCGCCATATAAGTTCCTCCTGTATTCTAAAAAATGGCATAACCTGCAGAACATTCTTTCTACCAGATTATGCCATCTTTCCTGATTTCTTATTCCAGACCGAAGTCCCTTTTTCTATCTTCCCTGCCATTCTCGCTTTCCCGCTGGCTTTTTTCTTTATAAATCTGCAATTTCTCATGGATAGAACCACGTGCCGGTCGTTCTTCTTTCTCTTTTGATTCCGACTGCTCTACTTCTGTATCTTCCCGCTCATCCATATTGAGAAGGGCATTTAGTTCTGACAGTCGCTCCAGTTTCTGGTTCAGTTCCTCTTCTTTTGTGAATGGCTTTCCAACTTCCTCTTTGGCATTTGTAAGCTGCTCCTGTACCGTTTCCAATCGTTGCTCCGCTTCTGCCAGTTTCTCCGGATAGCTTTCCAGAAGATTATTGATACGTGTGATATTTCCCAGGGCATCTGCTCCCAGATGGACTTTCGATACCGATTCATGCTTCACAGACAAGATAAACTCCTTACTCCAGCTGTCGAACTGGATTCTCATGTTGAATCCCTGATAGTTTCCGATATCCATTGCTGCATCGACTGCTTTCATGTCCTTGCAGACTGCCAGTAGTGCCGCTCCTGCTTCTTTCTTTTCTGTAAATACTTTGCCGCTGATCTCCATGGAAAACTGTTCTGGATCTGTGATTTTATGCTCCTGATAATGGGCAATATCCGCTTTGTAGCTATCAATAGTCTCGGTCAATTTTGCAATCTGCTGTGGAAAATTTCTTGCAATATCATCTTCCAGACGGTACTGGTTATTCATGTGATTGGCTTTTAAAAGTTTCAGTTTTGCCACATCCACGTCCAGTGCCATCTTTTCTTTTACTGCCGGATTTCCAGTTGCCAGTGCCTTAACCTCTGCATAGGACAGTGCCGCTTCGTCCACATCTTCACAGCTTCTGACCGGTGCTTTACTGGTCATAATCTGCGAAATAAACTTCTGCTTATTCTCGATCAGCTGGTCGAGTAGGTCAGCGATATTACTACCGCTTTCCCCTCTAAGAACCGTGCGTGAGAGTTTCCCCTCACACGGCTCAAGCACTTATAAGCCCTGCGTTAGCAGAACCAGTTCATCAACATTTTTCGAGTAATGAAGTTCTCTGTGGCAATCAGCATGTAATAAAACATTCTTTTCTTTAAAATCTGCTCCCACTTCCGTATGGATTCGGAATCCCCGTTCCACTGTGATAGGTTCACCACAATGCGGACAAATGCCTTTCTGCATTTTGTACAGTGCATTTAATTTCTTTCTTCCATTGATTTCACGAAGCATTCTCTTTGTGTCTCTGTCCTCAAAATATTCTGTGAAACGCTCGTCAAATGGTGTCGCTTCTGATTTTGTTTTCAGCCACCTTACTATTTTAGTATCAGTAGCGTATATCAGATGTAATTCAAACGAGTCTGCCATATTTACACTGAATGTCCAGTATCTTGTGCCAACTCTTCTGAAATATTTCTTAGCGATCCATTTGTGTCCTTTCTTCGGGTGCCTACGTTTGCACCATCTCCACAGACATCTCCATACATCAAAATCAAACCGTTCAAACGCCTGCGAGGAAACATTATACTTTTGGAAATTTACCCACCCTCTGATGACCGGATTTAACTTTCTTATCAAATCTTCCTGCTTCATAGATGGATTTTGCTTTATAATCTCCCGTACCTTGCTCACGATGGCTTTATAGTTCTTTTTGGATGGTTTTGTAAGAAGCTTGTCTTTATACCAGCGTATATTACATCCGAGAAAATCAAAACCATCTTCGATATGGGTAATCACTGTCTTTTCTTCTGACAGTTCCAACCCTCTCTCTGATAAAAATTCCCGGATAATCGGGAGAACACCTGCTTCCAAAAGCTCTCTGCTTTCGCCTGTGACGATGAAATCGTCAGCATAACGTATAAAGTTCACTTTTGGAAAATATGCTTTTCCATCCCTTTTAGTTTTGTGGTATTTCTTCCTAATCTGGATTTCCAGACCATCCAACACCATGTTGCAGATAGTTGGTGAGATAGCCGAACCCTGTGGGCTACCGTGGTCTGTCGGAAATAATCTTCCGGTCTCGACATACCCACTTTTTAACCATTTTCGCAGAATATCTTTATCCATTGGGATATGGTTCAATATCCATTCGTGACTGATATTATCAAAACAGCCTTTAATATCTCCTTCCAGCACCCATTTAGGGGATTTTGCTTTATTCAGACAGGTAAAACACTGTTCGATTGCATCCTGGACACATCTCTTTGCTCTAAATCCATAGGAGTTAGGGTCAGCAGTGACTTCCGCAATCGGTTCCAGTGCAAATTTGTACAATGTCTGCATCGCTCTATCCTTCATACATGGAATACTGAGCGGCCTCATTTTTCCGTTCTTTTTTGGGATATATATCCTCTTTAACGGTAATGGTTTGTAGCCTCTTCGTTTTAAACTGAGAATTGCTTCATATTTCAGTTTGGGAGTAGACCATAAAATTTTGTCTACACCTGCTGTCTTTTTGCCTTTGTTACTCGTTACTCTTTTTACAGCTAAAGCACGTCCGTAGAAAGAGTGTGTAAGCAGCCATTGCAAAGACTTTACTTTGCCGGTTCTGCCATGTTGATGAGCCTTTACGATACGCATTTGCAGTTTTTTAACGTATGCATTCGCTTTGTTCCAGTCGATGCTGTCCCATGCCTTTGCAACGTCAGAAGTCGCACACATTTTCATGTTCATTTGCCTTACTCCTTTCAAAAATTCTATAAACTCTCTCGTAATTAAGCACCATGCGGAATTCTGCTCCCCTTTCGGGTGGGGCAAATTTTGAACCCCTATCCGTCCTCATTACAAGGTCGGCATTCGCTTCCTCCGCAATCCTTTACCCGCATTCCCAACGGCTTCCCTTACGGTCCGCTTGCCTTTGCAGGCGAGAATACGGGCTTGACACGTTCCACTTAATCAACAATCATTGATAGTTTAGGTTCCACCTCTACTCCGGCAGTCTTATGTCCGTGTATTCCTATCGTGGAGAGGAATATCCAACTGCACACCTTTTGGTTCAAGCCTGTCAGCTACTTTGGCTTGTTCAGCCTTAACGAAGCTTACGGTGATTCAGTTAATTAACCATGCTATCAGAAAGCCTGCACCCTAACCGCCTTGTAGCTGGCAGTTTCGCTTCTCCCTCACGGGATTAGCTCCAAATAGGGTTCCGTTTATATCCGCTTCCGAACAATGCCATTACTGGCAAAGCCGGGGATATTGGCTTCATCCAACGGAATGGATGGTTTGGTCGGAGTTACCGCCAAACAGTTAAATTAAGCGACTTCGTGTCGCACCCACATATAGCTGTCGAAGGTGGATTCTGTCACATACCGGAAGATATGAACCTTTTTATTATGGTTTCCCTGTCGGATAATACGTCCTTCCCTCTGCTCCAGATCTGATGGTTTCCAGCCAATATCCAGATGATGCAGAGCAATCAGACGATCCTGCACGTTGGTACCGGCACCCATCTTTGCTGTTGAACCAATCAAAAAACGAACCTGCCCGGATTTCACTTTTCCAAACAGCTCCGTCTTCTTTGCTTCTGTATTTGCATCATGAATAAAAGCAATCTCTTTTTCCGGTACACCTTTCGCTATCAGTTTCTGCTTCAAGTCATCATAAACATTGAAACTGCCATCACCTTTCGGTGTGCTCAAGTCACAGAAAATCAATTGTGCAGATTTCTGTGCTGCCGTGTCTTTCCAGATCTCATAACTTTTCTCTGCACAGACTGATATTTTGCTTTCTGGATTATCTGGCAATAATTCGTTCACCAAACGCTGATCCAATGCCAATTTTCTTCCATCATTGGTAATTTTCAGCATATTGTCTACACTGGCATCTACGCCACCGTTTCTTACCACTTCCGCACGCTCTCCTAGGCTTGCTACGATTTCTTTCTGCTGTTCTGTTGGTTTCAATACTACAGTTTCGTATTCCGCTTCCGGTACTGGAAGATTCAACTGATCCGAAGTCTTGATATCTGCAATCTCCTTGAACATATTCATCAGTTCCGGGATATTATAGAATCTGGCGAATCTGGATTTTGCTCGGTATCCGGTTCCTTCCGGTGCAAGTTCAATTCTGGTCACAACCTCTCCAAACGTGGATGCCCAGGAATCAAATAATCCCAAGCCCATATTCTGTAATTTGCTGTTCTGCAGATATCTCTGCATGACATAAAGTTCCGTCATGCTGTTGCTGATCGGTGTGCCCGTTGCAAAGGTAATGCCTTTTCCACCGGTAATCTCATCCAGATACTGACATTTATTAAACATATCTGCTGATTTCTGTGCTTCGTTCTGGGCAATTCCGGCTACATTTCTCATTTTTGTATAAAGGAACGCATTTTTATAACTGTGTGCCTCGTCTACATACAGATGATCCACTCCCAGTTCTTCAAAGGTAACTACATTATCCTTTTTCTCTTTCTGATTCAGCTTCTCCAGTCTTGTCATCAGCGTTTTTCTGGTCTTTTCAATCTGCTTTACCGTATAGCGGCCGCCATCCTGCTCATATCTTGCACTCTGGATTGCGATTTCCAGATCGTCAATCTGCTTCCGCAGCATGGCTTCCTGCCTCTCATCAGAGATTGGGATACGCTCAAACTGGGAATGACCGATGATAATCGCATCATAGTTTCCCATAGCGATTCTGGCACAGAACTTTTTCCGGTTCGCCGGTTCAAAATCTTTCTTGGTTGCCACCAGGATATTGGCTCCCGGATATAACTGCAGGAACTCGGCTCCCCACTGCTCTGTCAGATGGTTCGGCACGACAAATAGATTCTTTTGTGATAATCCCAGACGTTTGCTCTCCATTGCAGCCGCTACCATCTCGTAGGTCTTCCCAGCTCCTACTACATGAGCCAGAAGCACATTATCCCCGTAAAGCTGATGTGCGACAGCATTTTTCTGATGTGGGCGAAGTTCAATTTCCGGGTTCATTCCTGGGAAAGTCAGATGACTGCCATCGTATTCACGGGGACGGATACTGTTAAACCGTTCATTATAAACTCTTACCAGTCTTTCACGTCTCTGTTGATCTTTGAAAATCCAATCCTTAAATGCTGCTTTCATGGCATCCTGTTTCTGTGATGCCAGCATAGTTTCTTTTTTATTGAGGACACGAATCTCATCCCCATTTTCATTGACACTCTTATCATAGATACGAACATCTTTCAGATTCAGTGTATCTTCCAGAATCCGGTAAGCATTTGCCCTCTCGGTTCCATACGTTGCATAGGCAAACGCATTTCTTGGACTGTCTGCATTTTTCCCGGTAATCCGCCACTCACCATTCACCTCAGAATATTTTACCTGTATCTCCTTCTGTGCAAGATACCACGGAGTATGAAGCAGTTCCCTCATAAAGTCCTGATAATCCGATGGTTCAATCCAGGTTGCCCCAATCCTTACTTCGATTTCAGATGCTTCCAGTTCTCTTGGCTGAACTGCTTCCAATGCACGGACATTCGGTGTGAATTCCGGGTGATTCTCTGCAAAGGTTCTTGCTGTGTTTAACTTCTCCCTGACATTTCCAGATAAATACTCATCTCCACTCTCCCACTGGTCTGTCAGTGGGTTCTTAAATATAACTCCAACCAGTTCCTCCGTGATTTTTTCTTCTGTCTTTCCTGTCAGCTGTGCCATATAGGACAGATCCACCTTTGCTCTTTCATTCAATGATAATGCTAAGGCTTCTGTCGCAGTTTCCACACTGGTTACCGCCACTGCCTTTTTGATGGTTCGTTTCGTAAACATGTCTGCTTTTCGCTTCAATGTTCCATCTTCGTTCAGGTCTTCCAGAGAACACAACAGACAATAAGAAGCGTCATCAGAAAACGCCCGCTTGTTTGCATTACTTCCGATGACTCCATACTTTGCTGTGTAAGCATCATATACTTGATTCAATTTCTCCTGCTGTTTGTGAATTTCTTCATCTGTTACGGATTCTTCCATCTGCATGGCAATCAGTTCACGCACCGTGTCTCGGATCTCCACCATACCTTTTACACGTTCTGCAGTAGCGGCAGGCATCTTTACCTGATTCATCAGAGAGTTAACACGGTAATATACCTGATCATCTACAACCGCATAACTGTAATTACGAACATTCGGATCTGCCGGGATACTCTCTGGTACATCATCCAGTTCTGCATCCACATCAACTGCAGGTGCCATATTTCCATGAATATTCCTGACAGCTTCTGCAAGCTGGACTTCAAGATCAGCACCTTCTATCGGCATACAGGTTGTTTCCATACCATACGGACCGGATACCTCTTTCATCTCACCCAGAATCATTTCCGGATGGTCTGCAAAATACTGATTGACCGTAATTCCATTGGCATCACTTCCAAGATTCACCCACTCCGGCATCTCTTTTGTCATGCTGTCACGCTTCTGGAAGAATAAAATATCTGCACTGACTTCCGTTCCTGCATTTGCTTTGAATGCTGTGTTCGGCAGGCGGATGGCTCCAAGGAGATCGGCACGTTCTGCCAGATACTTTCGGACTTCCGGTGATGCTTTATCCATGGTTCCTTTTGTTGTGATCAAAGCTGCCACACCACCCGGACGCAACTGGTCGATTGTCTTTGCCAGAAAATAATCGTGAATCATAAAATTATAGCGGTCATATTGCCTGTCATTCACTTTATAAGCTCCAAATGGCACATTTCCGATTGCCACATCAAAGAAATCATTCGGATAATCAGTCTTTTCAAAGCCTTTGATCTGCATATCTGCCTGCGGATAAAGCTGCCTTGCAATGCGTCCGGTAATGCTGTCCAGCTCTACTCCGTAAAGCCTGCTCTCTTTCATGGAATCCGGCATCATACCAAAAAAGTTGCCGATGTCCATGGAAGGCTCCAGTATATTTCCTTTGGAAAATCCCATTTTCTCCAATGTTTCGTACATCTGGCGGATAATGACCGGACTTGTATAATGGGCATTCAAGGTACTCTCCCTTGCCATGCGGTACTCCTCCGGCGATAGCAGTTCCTTTAACTGGTGATATTCTGCTGACCAGTTTGATTTGCTCTCGTCAAACGCATCGGCAAGACCGCCCCAGCCGACATACTGGGATAAAATCTGCTGTTCTTCCGGTGTAGCATATCTGTTTTCGCCCTCAATCTGCTCCAACAGCTTGATTGCTGCAATATTTGTCTGGAATTTTTCTTTTGGAGAGCCTTCACCCAAACGATCATCGCTGATATGGAAATTGACAGCGTTGCTTTTATCCGGTGCAGCCACAGATCTTTCCTGTACAATCTTATTCTCCTCTGCCGAAGGTGTAAGCGGCTCCCAGTCTCCGGTAAGCACCTGTGACAGCATTTCCTCTGTCTGCCGGTCTGCTTCTCCATTCTCCAGACGCTCACGGGCAACCTTCGTGTCTATGTTGTCCAGTTTATCTTCGGTCTGTTTCCTTTCATCAGAGAACTCCCTCTCTGCTTCCCTGCCACTTTCTGCAAGCTCATTGCCCCAGTCCATTGCTTCCTGCAAAGTCAAAAATGTCTCCAATGCCGGACGGGTAGTGTCTGCCGTATCATAAATAGCATATCTGTCCGCTTCCTTATCAATCCAAAGAAATACTCCCTCTGATAAGGTGGCACTCCACTGTGTCGGATTCCCATATTCATCATCAGCATCATGTACCACATGCCAGGATAATTTCTGCGATTCCTCTTGTGAAAATTCTTGTTGTGGCTCAGTTTCATCCGGCTCAGCGATACCATCCGTCCCGTCAAAGCGTGAAAACACTTCTGCTTCGTGCCTGTCAATATCTTCCTCTGCAATGGCATTGATATAATCGTCCTCTACTTCGCCCCGCTCCGGCTTATGGTCGTATTCAAAGGTTTTCCCATTGACCTGTGCATAATAAAAACTGCTGTCCTCAATGTCATTTCCAAGCAGATATTTCTCTTTTTCACTGCCCCACTCATCAACCAGAACACTCTCATATCCATCAATCGTGATCTTTTGCTGTGCTTCCTTTTCTTTTTCTCGAAGCACATTGATATATCTTCTCGCCTGATTGGTAAATCCGTCCAGCACTGCCGGATGTGAGCTTAGAATCAGATCATTGTTCTGCCACTCATTTTCCGCAACAATGCCCTTTGCCCAGTCCTTATTGTTCTGCGAAAAACGACCGTCATAATCAAAATGCGTAACCGTATTTGCAAGGACAAATTCCACACAGTCAATGCCATATTTATCTATGATCCCATCTGCTGTATTCCTCGGAAGAACAAAACCATTGAATTTCTCAGCAATCAGGGCTTCGATGTCCTTCTTACATTCAAGCCGTTGTCCATGCTCCAGACGGGAAAGTTCTCGCTGTCTTGCTTTCTCTGCCTGTTCCTCTTTGTATGCCTTATAATTCTCTTTCCCCTGTGGAGATAAATATTTATCCTCTTTGATCAGCTCACGCAGCCTTTTCTCCACAACATTCCAGTTCAGTAGCACTTTTGCATACGGATTGCCATAACTTCCCTTTTCCAGCCGGATACCTTTTCCGTCATGTTCATTATGGGAATCATCATTGCCCGGCAGTCCACCGGAACCACCACCGATGCCATATTCCTTTTTCAGAAAATCAACCGTCTCCTTCTGATCATGCCCTTCCATGAAATACTCATAGATGCGGAAAGCTCCATGCTCATAGCCGCTTCCCCTGCCTAGTGCATAGTCAATCTCATCCTGTGTAATAAAATCTTCCTGTGCTACTTCCACAGTATCCGGTAATGGAAACTCCAGCCTTTCTCTGTCAAGGTCTGCTATCTCCGATAACAGATATTCAGGTGACTTCACATACCGCCATTTAAGTTCTGATTCTCCAGATGCAAGTCGCTCTGCCGCATCCTCCAAGACATTTTTAAGCTGTTCCCTGCCCTCATGGGTGGAAAGAAGCTCCATGAGTTTAGCTTCACTTTCCGGATAATTTCCTGCTTTTAAGCCAAGCTCCTCCGGCATTTCATCCATTCCATCTCGCAGGAAGAAATAGATCTGATTGGCAACACGATTTCTCTCCTGTGTATCTACAAGAAATGCTTCACTGTCACTCATATATGTTCCGTTTTCGATCATGGAACGGATATGGCTCTCCACATCTTCCCAGTTCATGGTAACGATTGGTGTTTCCTTTGCCTGTGTTCCATAGCCGACACTCATACCATGCTCATCAAACCACACCGACACCGGATTTCCATTGATTTCAAAGCCTTTTCCGGTCTGTCCGTACTCATTTTTCAGAAAATCTACCATCTGCTCGGCATTTCTGCCCTCGGTATACTTTGCAAAAATTCGCTTTCTGCTGTGCTGTTTTCCTCCGCCACTGCGAAGAATGGTTTCAAGCTCATTCTGCGGCAAAGAAAAAGCAGCGGGCATGGTATATTTCATACTTGCTTCCGCTGCTGCGACTGTTCCGACCTGCTCCTCAAAAGAAGGAAACAGGCTAAGTTGTGTAAATGTGGGTTCCGGTGTGTCTCCCCGGAGCGGTGTATCTGTTACAGACTGTAAACCAGTTCTCCCAGAACCACTTCCTCTGCTCGGTTTCGAATGCTGTTCATCTTCGCTACCCAGAGCATCTGATCGGCTTCCTTGAGTTGTTCGGTCACTCCCTCGGTTGCCGCCATCTGGCTCGTCAGCTTCTCCACTCTCTCCTCTGCCTGCTTCTGGATCGTCAGCAGGTGTTCTTTCAATGTCCCTTTCAGAAGAAACGCTGAGTACACGCCCCTGTGGTTCTCCTTCAGATAAGTCTCCCTCATCATTCCGTACTTCGTTACCGTTCCCTCCGGCTGAATGTCCGCCTGTAATGTCGGGATCAGATAATCCCCGTTCTTTTCGTATGTCAGATTCATCGCTATTGCCCCTTTCTACGCTGTTTTGATTGTTGTCAATATATTCTTCATGTCCGCTCTCGCTTTCACGTTTTAACGCATTGTAGTCTATTTCAGAAGTATTTGCAAGTCCTTTCTGCGTTAAATTTTGCAATTGCTCCTGTTCGTGGCTTCTGTTATATGCCCTTATGGTTCTTCCAATCTCTAAAAGTACCGGTTTTGCAAGCTCATTGGCTGCATCTCCAAGTACTGCAAGGGTGTCCATGGAATTAAATTCATGGATAAAATCGAAAGAAAATTCCGAACCATACTCCTGCATATCTGCACCACAGGCAGATAAAAGTGTAAAGGAAATGCTGTCCGATAATGTCTCCATCAAGCGGATACCGACATTCTGTTCATCCAGTCCCTCTAAGAAACTGTCCTCGATCATGTACTGCAGATCCGGCAGCAATTCCTCATAATAATCTGCCGCAATCCTCTCAGCTATCTCCATAAGTCTTTCTTCAAACAGCTTCTTATCATCGGTAGCACCATAAGTCTGCTCCAGACGCTTAATTACATCTTCCTTATGTTCCTCATGTAATTCCCAGAGTTCCGGATACCGTCCGATTCTCCTTGCCGCATGGACATCTGAAACATCAAATACATATTTCAGACGCTTGCCATGTGCATCATCCTCGTCCAAAAGTGCGATACCTTTTGCACCTTTGTTTACCCAGCAGTGCATACGCTCATTCCATATCTCAATGGAGGCACACGCTGTTGCATCCGGTCTTTGTGAATAGATTAAAAGCTGTTCCCGGAATGGGTACTTATACAGCCTTGCCGCTGTGGTCAGATACTTCGTCCACTCGTCGCGGTTTTTCACAACCTCTTTGGCTGTTTCCTGTGCCAGAGCGGATATAAAATCATATTTTCTCACGCAAAAATCTCCTTTCTCTGATTTCAGATAACAGAAAAGCAGCCCCCTAAAGGCTGCTTTTCATTACCGTTTATTATTGAATTTATCTCGATCATTTTTTTAGACAATAAGCGTATAGAATTTTCTTGTACGCTCCAATGTCATGTTACTATTTAATCATACTTTTTTATTTTCTCAGATCAATAATCTCCCAATCTGTATCAAACACACCCTTGCTTTTTTCATATGTTTTTGCTTGCATAGCTACACATAACAATTTTTTAGGTCTGCTCATCCCAACATAGGCAAGTTTACGACTATAATCAAACAAATTAGATTTTCCTATTTTCCCCACCCCATAATACGGAAGAATTCTACTTAAATCTGATGCCCCCTGTCTATCCGTTTCCAGGTAAAGAGTTGCATCATGCGTTTCTCCCTTAACTCCATGAATTGTATCGAATTCTATTCTGCGTCCTCTAATTGGGTCTATAAAAGTATTTCTTTCAAAATTTTCTATTTGATTTATAGCAGTATCCTCATCAAGAAAATGTTTTGGCAAACATTCAAAGATATCATCCATTTGAGAATTCATAATTTTATAAAGTTCGTTTGTCTTTTGTCGTATTAAACGATCAATAGTTTCTCTTTCGATATTTTGTAACACCGACAATTCCAAAATCCATTGACGGTATATATCACGACACTCATCATCCAGAAACCTTTTTATTGTAGTTACCGAAAACTCCTTGTCCGATATTGGATGTCTAACTTTAGCATAATGAAATATTCGACATAATAGTTTACGGATATTGCGTTCCGTTTTATATAACTTTCCTTCTAATAAACTTGTGGTGATATCATTTACTAATGTCCAATAATTATACTCCCCCTTTTTCTTTGCAGAACCATCAAACTCAGACCAATAGCTCCCTATTTTAAGTCCAGATGCATTTTCTTTTCTGACTGCACCTATAGCTTTATATGTCCCTTTATTATCATAAAGCTCATGCTTCTCCAACACATCAATAAATCCACCGATCACTTTATCAATCGTCTCTGGAGAAAAAACAAGCAGCACTGGCTTAACACCTGTATTCCCGGCTAATGTTGCAATGCTATCCTTACCTTTCCTTAGTTTGCAAATAGCATCCGCAATTTCTTGGCTATATCTACAAGACGTCATAATAGGTAAGAATCCATCATTTGGCACCCAATCTAGTATATTATCTTCTGACGAGTTATATATTGCTTGATCAGAATCTCCTATTTTTATTACGACACAACTTGCTGCATTAAATATCGCATCTATTGCTTGTCTTTGAACATCATCACAATCCTGATATTCATCAATAAATACATACTGAAATCGTGACGAAAACAGAGCCGTATATGTTTCAGGCAAATTATGTATAGCAGTTGTTGCATAGTAATAGGCATCCCTGTATTTCATTATACCTTCATTTTTAAGCAAATCATGAATTAATAACTTATACTGCTTAGCAGATACTTTATCTGCACCAGCCAAAGCTTGTCTTTGTTTTCCTATACAAAGAGCACCATCTTCCCGTAAGTACAATGCTTGAGTATGTTCAATCCGCTCTGTAAATTGCCCACTATTTTTATAATTATTATTTGCCACATATTCAAGAGCACTGTACTTTTTATTATTTTGCATTCTGTTCAGCATATGCTGTGCATAAGTAAAATCATCAACCGCTTGTACATTTCTCCCTGTAATATTTCGCAAATAAGGCATCGTCACAAACTTATCGACAAATGACTGAATTGTACCAATATAATTTGGATAGCTAAGAAGCTTATCTGCATAATCTGAAAGTCTTTTCTCGATTTCATTTACAGCAACATTGGTGTGTGATAGAACACAAATCCCTGCACCGCTTACAAATGGCATTCTATCAGCTAATAGCTTCAATTTTGCAAGAAGAACCGTTGTTTTTCCGCTTTCCCGGACAAGCCGAAACATCAGTTGAATGCCAACAACGCATAACATCTCTTGCATCCTCTGAAAAGTGTGCTCCGGCTGGCAAAAGAAGTCTCTCCGTCGATTCAATATCCTTATTGGAAATTTTCCATTCTATCATAGACTTCCCCCTTACCTACACTGTTTCTCCTGCTGCATATTTGATAGCTTTCACTATATAACTCAAAAATTGATCTCCCTCAATTTTAGACTTCAATTCAAACTTTTTTTTATCATCTATTTTCAGTCTATATAAATCAAGATCAAACATCTTTTCTTGTTTAAGATTCTCTGGAATTACTGATATTTTCCACCGAAGAAATGAGGCAAAACATTGAGCAACAATAGCCTTCAAACCACTTTTTCCATCCTTATCAAGCATCAAATCATAAATTTGATATGCTTTTTTCCACAGAGGTAGTGTATGCCACTGCTCCTCTTCTTTTTCCATCTCTTGATTAGCCTCATTGATTTTTTCATCGGTCAGTGCGATATAATCTCTTGCGTTTAAAATTTTCTTTCCATAGTGAACTGATTTATGAAACTCCTCTGAAAGGCAACTCATAGCAATACAATATTCCAATGTCCATCGTGGAGAGGTAAATCCTCGAACTGAACCATTGGTATATTTTTCATTATTTTCTTTTTCTTTCTGTGTGGATTCAGATTCCTTTTCGTTGAAAATTTTTTCATTGGTATCTTTGTCGATATCATACGGTCTCACATCACAATCTGTAATAACTGAAACTGGAATGCCAATACCTCTTCCATCTTTTCTTATCATAATTCCGCTATATCGAAGAAACGCTGTACTACCTACATTTACGACAGATACTCCATATTTTTCCAATGGATAACCTAAAATATCGGCAATTACCGGAACAAGAATATTTTCCGCATCACCTTCCACCATTATAACTGTCTCTTAT
>ENA-OZLU01000183-OZLU01000183.1-human-gut-metagenome-genome-assembly--contig:-NODE-183-length-15713-cov-13.216886_pt1 | contig 15713 bp, 10 predicted proteins | sample MGYA00243865_ERZ653795 | MGnify/ENA primary metagenome ERZ653795 (study PRJEB26926, sample SAMN06164833) | human gut metagenome | biome: ENVO:00009003; feature: ENVO:2100002; material: ENVO:00002003... | reverse complement strand
GGATTGTTGAGAATGGCAAGAGAGGCAAGGCAACATGGCTCTATATTGATGAGTTTCACGTCCTGCTTAATTCCGAGTATTCTGCAAAATATCTGCAGCAGCTCTGGAAGAAAGTAAGAAAGCAGGGAGGACTTTGTACCGGTATCACGCAGAATGTCGTCGATCTGCTGCAGAACTATACAGCAACCACAATGCTTGCAAACTCTGAGTTTGTGGCACTCTTAAAACAGGCGAATACAGACAGTTCCAAGATGGCGGAAGTTATCGGGGTATCAGAGGCACAGCTAAGATTCGTAACCAATACTGCATCGGGAATGGGACTTATCAAGTGTGGCTCGGTGGTGATTCCGTTTGATAATCAGATTAGTAAGGATACAGATTTGTACAGGCTGTATAATACCAACATTCATGAGAAGATTGCAGAACAGAAGAAGCGTGAAATGCAGAACAATGTTGAATAATGTTGATAGAGGTCGCAATTTGCGACCTCAAAGCATAGCCATCCGGGAAGCTGGGTGGCTGTTTTGCATTTTGAGTGAAAGAAGGTGAGAACATTGAAGATAAAGAAAGTGGATGACAAGCCAATGGTCATTCACACCAAGGAGAAAGCCAAGATTCATGTCCACGAGCCAAAGGGTGCCAAGATTAAAGGCAACAACATCTATACAGTAGAAAGAGGTCCTAAGACTATCGGTGCAAAGGTATCTGATGATAAAAAGAAGTCCTATCGAAAGAGTACCATTCATCAGTCAGAGCCGAAGAATAAGGGACTATCAAGATTCAAGCGAAACCTTAAAGAATCAAACACTTCCATCAAGACCAAGAATACCAATCTTCACATAGCAGGAAGAACAGGTGTACTTGCAGCCGGAGCTGTAACAGAGCAGGTGGAAGGCGGGCAGGAGGTATCACAGGCAGCATATCTTGCATATGAAGCAAGCCAACCTGTTACCGGATCTGCTTCCAAGGGGGCAGCACTTTTCAGGAAAAAGGCGGCAGCCGAGGCAAAGAAGCGTATCAAGAAGGTAGATACAGGAAAGAAGCTGGCAAAAAAGACAGCAAAGAAAGCTGCCAAAGATACTGCTAAGGCGGTAGCTAATGAGACAGCAAAAGAAACAGCCAAGACAACTGCCAAGGTTGCTACGAAAACTGCGACAAAGGCAGCTGCTACAGCGGCAGGAACAGCGGTTGCACCGGGAGTTGGTACTGCAATCGGCATGGCAGCCGGATATGCTGCAGGTGTGTCCATAGAGGTCAAGGATGAAAAGATGACCAACCGGAGCAGGAAGATAAAATTCTTTCTGGATAAGATGAAAGCACAGGAGAATCAGACAGACAGCGTGGCAAAGCTGGTAAAGGATCTGATTGTGCGAAAAGCGATTACCTGGGTAAAGGCAGCTGCACCGATTATCGGACTGGTGCTTTTATTACTTGTTCTTGTAGTTGCCATGATTGCGGTTCCGGTTATAGCGGTGATAGCAATCCTTTACAATTCTCCATTTGCTTTATTTCTGCCACCACTTGAATCAGGAGATACCGTGCAGACAGTAACGAGTGCTTATGTGCAGGAGTTTAACCGGGATGTGAATACGAAAGTGAATGAGCATACCGGATATGACCTTGGAGAGCTTGTATATGTGGATTATGAAGGTATGGAAGAAAACCCAAGCAATTACTATGACATCATGGCAGTCTATATGGTCAAGCATGGTGTCGGAGATACAGCAACAGTCATGAATGATACTTCAAAAGGCTGGCTGCAGGCAGTTGTAAATGATATGTGTTCATACACCACAAGCACCGGAACAAAGGATGTGGAAGAAACGGATGCAGACGGCAATGTAACTACTGTCACAAAGTCGGTTCTGTATGTGAATGTCATACTAAAATCGTACAGGGATATGATTTCGGTCTATGGATTTAATTCTGATCAGGTGGAAATGCTTGAGCAGATCATGAGTCCGGAGTTTATGGGACAGCTTGGATATGCTGGAAGCGGAAGTGGCGGCGGAGGCGGAAGTCCGGGAGTAAGCTCCATGACTGAGGATGAAATCAATGCCATCCTAAACGAAATTACAGACAGCAGGCAGAAAACAGTATGCTCCTATGCACTTCACAGAGTTGGCTTTCCTTATAGTCAGGATTTAAGAGACAGCGGTAACTATTATGACTGCAGCTCCTTAGCCTATTATTCATGGAAGGATGCAGGTGTGGATATTAGTTACGGTGGGGCAACCACAGCGGCAGCGGAGGCACAGGGACTGGATGAAGCCGGAAAGACAGTCTCCTTTGATGAGTTACAGCCGGGAGACCTTATCTTCTACAGTTTTACAAGCAACGGAAGATATAAGAACATCAGCCATGTGGCAGTATATGTCGGAAATGGTAAGGTGGTAGAGGCACTTAATGAAAGTCTTGGTGTGGTTTACCGGGATGTGGCAAGCACAGGAAAGATTGTTGTGATAGGAAGACCATAACAGGAAATTTGCAGAGAGGGCATAGTCCCTCTCTGGGATTGGAGGTAAGAATGGATTTGAAAGATATGATACTGGTAACAGAAAACAACAAGGGAACAGAGACAAATATGCTGATGACCTTGGATGATTATAAGAGTTTTATAGCAATTGATGACATGTCAGAGCTTGCAGACAATTTGTTGCAGCTTGGAAGGACGCTTGGTAAAGCAGATAACTTCACAGAGTATTACAGGGCAGCAAATGTAACTGTATCTGCGAGATTCTGTCTGGATGATATTCAGCTGGGACATTTTCTTCAGGGATTTTATAACGATTCCAAAGAATTTCGGTTTGATAAAGAAGCCAGTTCTTCTGAATGTGTTGCAAAGCTTAAGGAGATTGGAATGACCGATAAGGGCTGGGTTGATGATTTTAACCTGCATTATGAAAGTGTGGACAGATCATTTGAAAGGGGACAGACATTTCATAACTTCAATGACCATGATTACATGGTGCTTGAAGCATTATCACCAAGAAATCTTGTGGTGATGGATATGAAGTCAGGTTCTCTTACAATCGCCCTTGGTGCGACAGAGTATAAGCGTTATCCGAAGGATGGGAAGCCTACAAAGGACAATACCACAATCGGGGTATCGTGGGAGCATGGGATTTATCTTGGTTCCACACTCTCAACCACGAATTTCAAGGCATACAAGAGGGAGTATGGCACACCGGAAAAGATAAAGGATATCTATGATTACAGGGCAAAGCTAAAGCAGAAGTTCTATTTTTATCAGGATATGTCAAAGGATGATGATGTGCCAAAGAAGCTGCAGAATGACTTCCTTCACCAGATGTATGAGGATTTCGGAACGATTGAAGAAGACTGTTTTTACGACAGGCTGGAAGATGGAAAGTACGATGAGGGCTTTAAGGAAAGACAGGTAAAGGAAGAAAAGAGCCGGTGATGAGATTTTTACGGGAGGCGATATCATATGGAACAGGAATTTGATGTTGAGATAAAAGAAGTGCTTTCACGAGTACAGAAAGTAAAGGCAGAGTCGCTTGACGATGCCATCAATAAGGCAATGGATATGTATTATGCAGAGCAGATAGTCCTTGGAGCAGAGGACATGAAGGGAGTTGATTTTGCACCTATCAGCGAAGGTCAGCTCCCTTCTCCATTAAAAGAAAACGGAGGAAAAGCAAGATGAAAAGTGATTCAACAACAGTAATTAAGAACATGGAGTTTTTGGTAAAGGAACTTCATAAGGAGTGGGACAGATCGGGTGTTACTAAGGCATCCGTTATTATTTCACTTGAGGAAGTAGATGGTATCAATGATAAGTTAAAAGAGATTATCTGTCAGACACAGAAGTCGGTCGATGAGGATGAGCTGACCTTTAAACAGAGCATTGCGAAATCCAAGGAGTGCTATGTGCTTCTTCGTGTGGTGCGTAAGATTGCAAAGAAAAAGGATAAATGCGAAAAACAGGCAATCGATAATGAATTTGCAATCGAGCTGGATAAGGATGAGTTAAAGCTATTTAAAGGATTGTTTGCAGAGATGTTTAAGTAGAGGAGGACAAAGGTATGGGCGTTGATATGAAGGTCAAAGCGATATACGATTCTGAGATTGGTAACATCACCAGATCAGAAAAGAACTGGAAGGATGTGTTAAAGGTCGCAGGTCAGTTATACCGCTATGAATTTGACAATATCGTTATGGTAACAGCTCAGAGACCTCCGGAAAAAAGCACACTCATGGCAGATTATGATACCTGGAAAAAGGTGGGAAGATATGTAAAGCGTGGTGCGAAAGGCTGCGCTATCTTCCCGTCGAGGGCACTGAATCCACGCATGAGGTATATCTTTGATATCAGTGATACCGGAGGGAAGAATGTCAAACTGACATGGGACCTTGAGGGAGAAAATCTTAAGGATTATGTGGATTTTCTTGTGTCAGAAGGTCAGATTGAGCAGTACGATAACAGCGACAGGGAGTCTCTAAAAAATATATTAAAACAGTTTACAGGAACAGATGTTTGGCTTATAATAAAAGAAGAGTTCGGAGACCGAATGACCGAGCTTATGCAGCTATCAGGTAGTGTGATAAAGGAAGAAAGTAAGAAACGCAATGGCTTACAGCAGGAAATGGACATGGAGCAGCTTGTATATGCAAGTGTCATGTATGCTGTAGGGACGAGATGCGGATTTGACTTATCTGTGCAAGAACAGGATTTTAGTCAGATCGTAAATATCAAAGACGAAGAGATCATTTACCGTCTTGGTTCCATTGTATGCGATGTCTCCTGTAGTGTTCTTAGAGAATTTAGTCGTAACTTAAAGGCAATCGAGAGCGAAAGGAGAATTGGATATGTTAGAAGAAATGACTTACAAGGAAGTGGACGGACTGCTTTATCCGCAGATAGAGATGCCGGACGAGACGGAGGATCTCACGAAGCTGGGCAAATACGGAAGGATGGCGATGAACTATCTAAAGGAGAACGAGCCGGCAAGATACAAGACGCTGATGAGATTCGGGAAGATGTACGAGAAGATGTCAGCGGTAGAGGAGGAAGCGAATCAGCTGTACGACCAGTTAGAGATGCAGTATCTGGCGAAGCACAAGCCACAGAATCCGTCATCGACAATGGAGATGTGGAAGATAAGAGAGCAGGCGAAGATGCAGGCAGAGGAAGTGGTACTGAATCAGATAGTGATGCGATTCCACTAGAATCAGATGATACAGAACTGAATAGGGAACTTGATGAAATCAATTCATTGGGTGTTAGTAAGGAAGCCGAATATACACAGGCTTCCTTTTTTTTCGACCAGAACGGGCAGGCAAGCATTGGCACCATTCATACTGAGGATGAAAACAATAATCAGTTTACGCGTCAGTTCGAGCAGGACAGAAAAGCTGCATTAGCAGGTAAATACAATTACCTGAATCCCAAAAAGTCTGCAACAGTACCAGGTGAGTATATCAAACAGGTGCTTATGAGAGGTACAGGTTTTATCGGTGGTAAGGGCAGGGTATGCAAGATTTTTGAAACAGAGATTGATGCAGGAACCAGAGCAAAGCGTATCAAAGCAGAATATGGTCAGGGAGGTGCAGGCTGGCCGGTTGACGGACTGGGACTGCACGGATATGACACATTTCATGGGAATGGACTGCATTTTCAGTGGCGAGATGAGTATGGAGAGGTTGAAGGATATGTTTCGTGGAAAGATATCGAAAAAGAGCTTGGTGTCCTTATTCTTACAGGGGAATACCAGCCTGAGACACCTCGTATTGATGAGCTTGCGATGGACGGACTCCGTGAGGATGATGAGGTCATTGATGCCGAATACCAGGAAGTGGAACCGGAGGAGGCAGAATCAGAGATTGATGATTATGCAATACCGGATGAGCCGGAGAGCTATGCTTCTAACAGAGATTATGTAAGTGCAAAAGGCATGACACCACAGGAAGCTGCCGATGAAGACCGCATGGTAACACAGGCAGAATATGGTGCAGAGATAGAAGCTGAAACAACTGAAAAAGATCCATCAGAGCTTCAGTATATTACACCGATTGATTATGCCAAGCGTATTGAGGAGCTTGATGAAGACCTGCGTGATGCGGCGGAGATTCTTGTAACAGATTGCAGCTGCTACACTCCGTTTAGGGCATTCCTTATGGATGTGGTGCAGTCTGATTTTGCATTTATGCCAAATAAACTTGACCTTATCAGGGATATCGCATTGGGGACAGACAATGCAGAAAGAAAGGCATATTCCAACAATAAGTATGGTCTTGTGGAGTACTCAATCAGAAGCGGTTATGTGAAGATCAGCTATAAGAACAGGAATGGTGTGCGTAAGGAAGGTGCACTCGACTGGCGTGAGTTATACGAGATTTTATCCTATATGGTAAAACAGCCATTTTACTGTGGAGAAGACCAGAAAAGGTATTATCAGGAGACAAAGCAGAAGGCTGACAGGGATAAGATGAATCCGGTCTATAAGAGATTCTTTGATATCGAGGATAGTGTAAAAGCCAATCGTCTTGAAACCAGGGAAAGAGCAATAGCGAATGGCTGGGAAACCAAGATTGACGAGAATGGTCGTATTGTGTCAGATAATGTCGAACCAGCGTCAGTTGATGTATCTGATGATTTGCATCGAGATGACAGTCAAAGAGAATCAACCGAAGAATCTCAGTTACAGGATGAAACAGAACTGGCAGTTGCTGACAATCAGAAAAAGCACAACTTCCATTACAATCTCTGGGAGTTGGAAAAAGGCGGTGCCAAGACCAGATACAAGTGGAACATTGACGCAATCCGTACTTTAAAGCAGATTGAGTCAGAGAACCGCCTTGCCACACCAGAGGAGCAGAGAATTTTGTCGAAGTTTGTCGGATGGGGCGGATTATCACAGGCATTTGATGATAACAATGAAAGCTGGAGTAAGGAGTATGAAGAGCTGAAAGAACTTCTGACCGATGAGGAATATAGTGCTGCAAGGGCAACTGTAAACAATGCCTTTTATACTTCACCAGAGATTGCATCCTGCATGAATCAGGCACTTGTGCAGTTTGGTTTCAGAAGTGGCAATGTATTGGAGCCATCTATGGGAATTGGTAATTTCTTTGGAAGTATGCCGGCACCAATGCAGAGAAGCAAGCTGTATGGGGTGGAGCTTGACAGCATTTCAGGAAGAATTGCAAAGCAGCTTTATCAGAATGCCAATATCAGTATCACGGGATTTGAGAATACCACATATCCGGATAACTTCTTTGATGTGGTTGTCGGAAATGTGCCATTTGGTGATTACAAGGTATTTGATCCAAAGTACAACAAGTATAACTTCCGTATCCACGATTATTTTCTGGCAAAAGCACTTGATCAGGTAAGACCGGGAGGAATGGTTGCGGTAATTACCACAAAGGGAACGCTTGATAAAGCAAATCCTACCATCAGAAAGTATCTAGCAGAGAGAGCAGAGCTTGTGGGAGCAGTCAGACTTCCGAATACTGCGTTTAAGGATAATGCAGGAACAGAAGTAACAGCGGATATTCTGTTTTTACAGAAAAGGGAGCGAAAGATTGCAATAGAGCCTGACTGGGTACACTTGGGCGTTACGGAGGATGGCATTGCAGTCAACTCCTATTTTGCCGAACATCCGGAGATGATGCTTGGATCTATGGAATATGATACAAGGATTTATGGACAGGACAGCAGATATACAGTCTGTGTGAATAATGATGATAACTTCAATATGTACGAGGCTCTCAATAAGGCAATCGGAAATATTAAAGCCCAGATGACAGATTTTGAGAGAGTGGCAGATGAGGCGGAGCAGACAGAGGAAGTTATCCCGGCTGATCCGGATGTGAGAAACTACACTTACACATTTTATGAAGGAAAGCTCTATTACAGGGAAAATTCCGAGATGGTAAGAAAAGAAGTATCACAGACTGCTGAGGAGCGAATCCGAAGTCTTGATGAAATCAGACAGATAACAAGAGAGCTGATTGATATCCAGATGGATGGCTGCAGCGAGGAGGAGCTTTCTGATAAGCAGAGACTTCTTAATGTAAAATATGATGCCTTCGTAAAGCAGTATGGAGCCATTACTTCAAAAGCAAACAGAATAGCTTTCAGGGATGACAGCGATTACCCACTTCTTTGCAGTCTTGAGGAAGTAAATGAAGACGGGGAGGTGAAAAAAGCGGATATGTTTTATAAGCAGACGATTAAGGCAAAGACTGTCATAGACAGGGTTGAGACTGCTGTGGAAGCATTAAATGTATCCGTCAATGAATTTGGATATGTGAATCTTGCCTATATGCTTTCTATCTATGAGCCGGATATTACAAATGCAAAGGAAGAGCTTGCAGAAAAGTCCGGGCAGACAGCGGATGAGATAACGCTAAGTGATGATGCTTTGGCAGAGCTTAGAAGGGCAGTTCTTGTGGAAGAGCTGGACGGACTGATTTTCCTTAATCCCGACCGTTACAACGAGAACAATCCTGATATCGGCTGGGAGACAGCAGACGAGTATCTTTCCGGCAATGTGAGAGACAAGCTACGAGTAGCAAAAGCTATGGCAGCGAATACAGACAATCCACAGGCAGAAAGATTTGCAGGCAATGTGGCAGCACTTGAAAAGGTGCAGCCGGAGTGGATTGAAGCTTCAGATATTGATGTAAAGATTGGTACAACATGGATTGAGCCGCTTGATTATGAGCAGTTTATCTATGAGCTTCTCAATACACCAAGAAGAGCAAGGGCAGTCAGAAGCCAGTTTTACAATACAGGCATTCAGGTACACTTAAATAAGATGAGCATGGAATGGTTCATCGAGAATAAGAGTATGGATAAGCATTCAGTGGCAGCTACTAAGACTTATGGTACAAGCCGCATGGATGCTTATTCTATTTTTGAGGATACGCTGAATCTTAAAACTGTAACAGTAAGGGACAGGATTGATGATGGTGATGGCAAGTATCATTATGAAGTCAATAAGAATGAGACGATGCTTGCAAGAGAAAAGCAGAACATGATCAAGGAAAAGTTCAAGGAATGGCTGTTTTCAGAGCCGGAACGCAGGCAGAAGTATGTAGAGTATTATAACGAGACATTCAACAATATCCGTCTGCGTGAGTATGACGGAAGCCACTTACAGTTTCCGGGAATGAATCCGGCGATTGAGCTAAAGCCGCATCAGAAGAATGCGGTGGCAAGAATCCTTCTTGGAGGAAACACCCTGTTGGCACACTGTGTCGGTGCCGGAAAGTCCTTTGAGATGATGGCTGCCTGCATGGAGCAGAAGAGACTCGGACTTGCCAATAAGACGATCATGGTTGTTCCAAAGCCACTTATCGGTCAGACGGCATCAGAGTTTTTAAGGCTTTATCCGTCAGCAAATATCCTGGTTGCCACAGAGCGTGATTTTGAAAAGAGCCGCAGGAAGCAGTTCGTATCAAGGATTGCAACAGGTGATTATGACTGTATCATCATGTCGCACTCGCAGTTTGAGAAAATTCCAATCTCAGCAGAGAGAAAGGAGCGGATGCTTAATGAGCAGATTGATGAAATCAGCTATGCGATTGATGAGATGAAGGAGCGTAACGGAGAGCGATGGACTGTAAAGCAGATGGAAAGCCAGAAGAAAAAACTGGAGGAACAGCTGAAATCCTTGTCAGATGAGAGCAGGAAGGATGACCTTATTACCTTTGAGGAACTGGGTGTAGATTCTATTATGGTAGACGAAGCACATAATTTTAAGAACCTTGCGATTTTTTCCAAGATGAATAATGTGTCCGGTATCAGCAGCAGTGGAGCGAAAAAGTCAACGGATATGCAGCTTAAATGCCAGTATCTATCAGAGATAAATGATGGCAGGGGCATTGTATTTGCAACAGGTACACCAATATCCAATACCATGTGTGAGATGTATGTCATGCAGCTTTACTTGCAGAAAGCGGCACTTGAAGAGATGGGGATTTATCACTTTGATTCATGGGCAGCAAACTTTGGCGAAGTGACAACTGCACTTGAACTTACTGTAGAAGGAAGTGGATTCCGTTTTAAGAGTAGATTTAATAAGTTTACAAATCTGCCGGAACTTATGAACATTTTCCGTGAGGTAGCAGATGTGCAGACAGCAGACATGCTTGACCTTGATGTACCTGCTCTTCGTGGCGGAAAGCCTATTATTGTGGAGTCGGAGCCTGACTGGTATGTAAAGCAGGTCATGGAAGACTTTGTTGTAAGGGCAGAGCGTATCAGAGGCGGTGGTGTTGATCCGAGTGTCGATAACTTCCTAAAGATTACCCATGAGGCAAGACTTCTTGGAACAGATGCAAGACTGATTGATAAGGATGCACCAAACAATCCGGACGGAAAGCTCAATAAGGTAGCGGAGAATGTCTGGAAGGAATATGAGAAAGGAAATGCCAACGGTCATATAGGCTGCCAGCTTATTTTTTCGGACATCGGCACACCGGGACCGGATAAGGACTTTACCATCTATGATTATTTGAAAGAAACACTTATCCAGTATGGTATTCCGGCAGATGAGATAGCTTTTATCCATGATGCCAAGACAGATGCACAGAGGGATGCACTTTTTAAGGAGATGAGGACAGGTAAAAAGAAAGTTCTTATCGGTTCAACAGATAAGTGTGGAACAGGTGTCAATGTGCAGACACACCTTGTTGCAATGCACCATGTCGATTGTCCGTGGAAGCCTTCTTCTATTGAACAGAGGGAAGGACGAGGCATCAGGCAGGGCAACGAAAATGAAGAGGTGGCAATCTACAGATATGTCACCAAAGGAACCTTTGATGCATACAACTGGTCACTTGTCGAGAATAAGCAGCGTTTTATCAGTCAGGTTATGACAAGCAAGGCTGTAAGCCGAAGCTGTGAGGATATCGACGAGGCTACACTTTCATATGCAGAGATCAAGGCGGTTGCTACAGGCAATCCTTTGATCAAGGAAAAGATGGAGATTGACAATGATGTCCAGAGATTAAAGCTCTTAAAGGCATCCTATGACAATCAGAGATATGGCTTGCAGGATAACTTTATGATCAAGTATCCGAAGCTCATTAAGACAGCAACAGAAAAGCTTGCAAATGTGAGAGAGGATGTAAAAGCTAGGGATAAAGAGTTGATTGATAAACCGGAATTTGCCATTACCATAGGCAAAGCAACTTACACTGAGCGTGTGGATGGTGGAACGATGATGCTTGAAGCAATCAGCAAGTGTAAGACCGGAGAGACAACAGCAATCGGTAAATTCCACGGATTTGAGCTGCTTGTGGAAAAGAACTTCCTTGGCATCAATTACATGGTGCTTCGTGGAAAGACTGAGTACAAGGCAGAACTTTCCACCAGTCCGGTCGGCAGCATGGTAAAGCTGGAAAACCTGTTCAATGGACTCCATGAGAACATTGATTTCTTAGAAAAGAAGATTGAGCAGTACCAGAATGACCTTGAAGCATCAAAGACTGAGTATGACAAGCCATTTGCGTACAGTGAGGAACTGAATGAGAAGCTGGCTAGGCAGTGTGAACTGAATGCCCAGCTTGACCTTGAGAACGCAAAGGCTGTGGATGCAGACCTGAGCGGACCGGAGGAAGAAAGAGAAGCTGATGACAGAATAGAAACTGCAGCAATTGTAGCAGAGGATAAAGGTGCTTATTCAGCCGACAGAGAGGGCAGAATGCGATAGGAGAGTGAATAATATGAGCATAAGAAAAGTGGTCGTAGGACTACTGATTACAGCAGGGATTGCCATTATGGCAGTCCCTTTTTTCTGGCGGGCAACAGGAGAAAAACAGACAGAACAGCTCATAAGTGAATTTGAGCAGACATTGGAGGATGATTACGATGAAGAAACAGATGTGGAGGAAAAGCAAACCTCCATTAGTAAAGAGGATGAAGCCATTCTTAAAGAAGGCGGTGTTATCGGCATCATTGAGATACCGGGCATAGATATCAGGTATCCGGTAATGGAAGGAACCACAAGTAAAGTGCTTAATGCCGGGATCGGTCATATAGAAGAAACAGCAGGGATTGGGGAGAGTGGCAACTGTGTATTGTGCGGTCACAATGGCAGCAGATATGGCACATTTTTTACACCACTAAGTCAGATATCCATAGGTGATGAAGTAATGATAACCGACAAAAATGGGCTGAAGCATATCTATGAGGTAACAGAGACAGATGTAGTAAATCCGTATGATAACAGCATCAAGACACAGGGCGATGAAAAAGAACTAACTCTTTTTACCTGTTCCCAGAAAGGAACCATGCGTTTTGTGGTCAGGTGCATTTATAAGGAGGCGGTGATGGATGAATAAGAGATACCGATTAGGTGAAATAGAAGAGGCAGTATCGGAAATGGAAGAATTAATCGACATTGAGGATGATATTGCAGAGATTGATGATGACTTTCAGATAGTCGTAAGCAGCTGGTCTGTGTATGTCGAAAGCCTGAATCTGACACTCAGACAGGGAATAGCCTGTGTATGGGATGCGGAGGAAGGATTATTTATGCCTGATTTTGATGTGACTATCGTGTATGAGGGGAACATTGAAACACAGGAGTGGCTCTATTACGAGCAGGACGGAATGGTCGTTACACTTGGCAACTGGCTTAATGGCAGATTGTCTTGTGAACAGATAGAACAGCTTTGGTGTGAGCTTATCATACCGGAGCAAAACAAAGAACAAAAAGAAAGCGAGGAATAGCATATGAAGTATTCAATTAAAGTAAACGAAGTAAGAGCAAAAGAGGGCAGCAACATCAAAGGATTTGCAACAGTAGTATTCGGTGATTCATTTAAGATTACCAATATTGCAATCCTTGAGAATAAGGACAAGGGAGAGCTTTTTGTTTCAATGCCTAGATACCGCTCCAATGAGCGTGATGAAAGCAATGGTGTGATCTATAAGGATGTGTGCAATCCTATCACAGCAGAGTTTCGTGAGGAACTCTATACCAATATCCTTGATGCCTATGCAAGAATCAAGGAACCAGAGAAAGAGGAGACACAGAAGCAGGACAGAACACGTGAAATGCCTGAGTTTTCCGTAACTGTGACACCTTATGAGAGGGAAGGCAGTAACATCAAAGGACTTGCCCGTATTTACTTTGAAAACAGTTTCATCGTAAATAACATCAATATCGTGCAGGGCAAAGAGAAAATCTTTGTATCAATGCCATCTTATAAGACAAAGCAGGTGGATGAGCAGGGAAAGCCTATCTACCAGGATGTCTGCTATCCGGTTACAAAGGATTTCAGGGAAAAACTCTATAATGAGATTATCTCGGAATATGAGAAAGCAAAGGATAAGAGCAACGAAAAGGCAAGAGAGAGTGCAGAGAAACATCATGGCAATCCCGATAAAGAGAAGGACAAAGAGGCAACCCCCTTTCGATAATCAGTAATCAGAGTACAGGGGCGGCCAAGGCTGCCCCATTTACAGAATGGAGGAAACAGAATGGATATGGAAGCAGGAAAAACACTTACCAATGAGGAGGTCATAAGAGAACTTCTCGAATTATTAAAGAAAAATGCCATGAAAGAGCAGGCAAACGATGTATTTGAGATATGCAGCTATGTGGATGGACTGGAGAAAAAGATTGATTCCATGACGGAAGAACTCACTAACGTGCAGAACCAGATCAAAGAAATGCAGGAAGATACGCTTGTCAATAATGCTAAAAAGGCATTGTCGGAAGCACAGGAGCGACTTAATGCCAGATGTGAGCAGATAAAGTCGCAGGTATTGGAAGTGAAAGCACAGGTCAAATCTACAGCTAAGAGCATAGTCGATGAGGCAAAAGAAAAGGGAAGATCTGCATTATACAGAGTGTCTGAGTTCTTAGAAATTAAGAAAAGACTTCTTGATATCAGAGAGAATGTAAGAGGTGCAATCAAGACCACGGACAAGGATATAGCAAAGACAGCACTTCTTGCAAAAGGATTTCGAGAAGCAGGGCAGACAGTAGCCAATGCATTCCGCACTTTTGCTGACAAGCCAGAGGTGGATTACTCACAGAAAGAGCAGAAACATCCCATTACAAAGGCGGTGCTTGCACCTATGAAAGCTGTGAAAAAGATGCTTGTAACAATGGAGCTTCATCTGGATGCTTCGATTGATAAGCTGGATAATCTGGCTATGAATGTGCAGCTTGATAAGGAAAAGCATATGGAGAATGCGAAAGCACAGGAACAGACAGAGCCGGAGATGGCAGAAGCTGAGCGAGTAGAAGCAGAAATTGTATACTCGCCAATGGTTGCTGAACCACAGGAGTATCAGTATAATGCAGATGCATTTGAAAATTATTTGAGAGATAATGCTGCAAATGATAATAAGAACAAAGAAATAATAATGCAAAAGGATAAAAATATACGATGAGTAGGCATAATTCGTAAATTAATTGCCACTACGTTTTTGAAATAGCATTGAAGTGGTATCTACGATGTTTTGATGTGAAATGGATTCTGCGGTATACACAAGGAATACAAATTGACTTTTCCAGGTTGGTGTTGTAAACTATGATTAGTTTTAACTAACCATAAGGAGGGCGCTCATACATGACAAATCAATACATGAATAATCTTTATCGTGATCTGCTCTCTAATTCACCGCAGACGATCACCATAGATATTCCGGCAGACATGGGAACCGGTCAGATTTCGCAGATCGTCACGAAACAGGGAGCAGTTGTTTCAGACTGGAGAATGAATTACTTTTCGGATATGAACGTGCAGGGAGTGAGCAGTGAAGAATACATACAAATGCTGTTCTGCTTCAATGACGGTGTTTCCTGGAATATTGCAGACAACCGGCAAAGTGCCAGCATTCAAAAGGGTGAATCCTGTATTTATCGCGGCCACGGGAAAATGGAATATCTGTGCTATTCTAAAAAGAGCGATTTCCTTTTCAAAAATGTGAAAATACCTCTATCCTATTTCTATAAGATTCTGAATGACTACTTTGAGGCTGGTGAGATCGAGGTCTATCAGAAAAAATTATTGGACGGCATATCAAAGGTGAATATCACGCCCTATATGGAACACATTTTTGCGGAGCTGCAAGACTTCACGCAATATCGCGGCGGGTTGGGATACCTGTTTCTGGAAAGCAAGGTCTTTGAGCTGCTATCGGTATATTTGAGCGAGGTCCTGGAGCTGAGTATTCTCGCGTCAACCTACGTTGCAATTTCCAGAAGTGACCGGGATTCCATCATAGAGGCAAAGCGAATTATTGACAGCCAGCTTGCCCTGGCTCCGAGCTGCGAGGAATTGGCGCGGCAGGTCAATATCAGCACTTCAAAATTGACGAAGGGCTTTTCCTCCCTGTTCGGAACATCGGTTCATGCGTATGTCATCGACCAGCGGTTAGAAAAGGCGGCAAGCCTGCTGTTAGAAAGTAATTTGAATGTCAGCCAGGTGGCTATACTGGTGGGATATTCAAAAGCGAGCAATTTCGCAGCGGCGTTCAAAAGGAAATACGGAGTGAATCCGAAAAACTATAAAGCAGAAGCTACGATTGGATAAATGCAAAAATACTGATTTTGGGTAGAATAAAATTGGTTTTGGGTTGGAATCGTGGGCGCAAATTGCTATTATATGTGGTGTGGTTAGAGGAAGCTAACCACACCACATTTTCATTTTCTCAGAGATAAGGAGGATACTGGTATGAGTTCCCAGAAAAAAAGTTCCCGGCTTGAGGGAAAAGA
>ENA-OZLU01000164-OZLU01000164.1-human-gut-metagenome-genome-assembly--contig:-NODE-164-length-16441-cov-4.027157_pt1 | contig 16441 bp, 14 predicted proteins | sample MGYA00243865_ERZ653795 | MGnify/ENA primary metagenome ERZ653795 (study PRJEB26926, sample SAMN06164833) | human gut metagenome | biome: ENVO:00009003; feature: ENVO:2100002; material: ENVO:00002003... | reverse complement strand
ACGAGATGACGTCGAGTCTCGTGGGCTCGGAGATGTGTATAAGAGACAGCAGGTAGACTTCCTTAGCACCCAGATGCTTTGCCATTTCCAGCACGCCAAACCAGTGGTCGGCATGGCTGTGCACGCCGCCGGTGCCCACCAGACCCATCAGGTGGATGGCCTTACCGGCCTCGATAGCGGCCTTCATGTTCTTGACCAGCACAGGGTTCTTGAGCATCTCGCCGTCGCGGATGGACTTGGTGATGAGGGTCAGCTGCTGGTACACGATGCGGCCTGCGCCCATGTTGGTGTGGCCGACCTCGGAGTTGCCCATCTGGCCGTCGGGCAGACCGACAGCCATGCCGGAAGCATCAATGGTAGTCATGGGATACTTTGCCATCAGAGCATCCAGATGGGGGGTCTTGGCAGCCACAACAGCGTTGCCGAAGGTCTCGTTCGGCACCCAGCCGAAGCCATCCATGATGCACAGAAGAACAGGTTTCTTTGCCATAAAATTGAATCTCCTTTGAATTTATCACGCGTTGCGGGCAAGGCTAAGCGCCCTGCCTGCAGGTACAGCCTGCGGGTGCATAGCACCCGGACAGCTGCTGTAAAACAGATCAGCGCCCGGCTCAGCGCTGAAAAAACGGCGCAGCCGGGCGCTGAAACAGCTAATTAAGAAAAGGCAGTTGCTCAGCCCTTGGTGGCTGCATCAACGATGACTGCAAAGTCAGGAGCCTTCAGGGATGCGCCGCCGATCAGGCCGCCGTCCACGTCCTTCTTGCTCAGCAGCTCCTCGCAGTTCTTGGCGTTCATGCTGCCGCCGTACTGCACGGTGGTAGCCTCGGCCACAGCCTCGCCGTACAGCTCGCCCACCACCTTGCGGATCTGAGCGCAGACTTCCTCTGCCTGATCAGCGGTAGCGGTCTTGCCGGTGCCGATGGCCCAGACAGGCTCGTAGGCGATGACAACGTTTGCCATCTGCTCGGCGGTCACGTCACGCAGGGCGATCTTGGTCTGCATACGGACCAGCTCCTCGGTAACGCCCTCCTCGCGCTGCTGCAGGCTCTCGCCCACGCACAGGATGACCTTCAGACCGGCGTTCAGAGCAGCCAGCGTGCGCTTGTTGACGGTCTGGTCGGTCTCTGCAAAGTACTGACGGCGCTCAGAGTGGCCGACGATGACGTACTCCACGCCCAGATCCACCAGCATATCGGCGCTGATCTCGCCGGTGAAAGCACCGGACTTCTCAAAGTGGACGTTCTCGGCACCCACATGGATGTTAGTGCCCTTGGTCTTAGCCACAGCGGTGACCAGATCGGTAAACGGGGTGCAGATGACCACCTCGCAGGTAGCGTCCTTCACAGCGGGGATCAGCTCGTCCACCAGAACAGCAGCCTCGGAGGCGTTCTTGTTCATCTTCCAGTTGCCAGCGATAATAGCCTTGCGCTTTGCCTTATCCATTGTTATTTTCTCCTTACCTTCGTAAATATTTACAATTTGCCTGCACAAAAAGAAAAGATGCGGCGGCGTAAATGCCGCCGCACCCATTGTGATGCCGGAAAAATTATGCGTTCTGGATAACTGCGATGCCGGGCAGCTCCTTGCCCTCCAGATACTCCAGAGAAGCGCCGCCGCCGGTGGAGATGTGGGTCATCTTGTCGCCCAGACCCATCTGCTGTACAGCTGCTGCGCTGTCGCCGCCGCCGATGACGGTGGTAGCATCGCTCTCAGCCATAGCCTTGGCAACAGCCAGAGTACCAGCTGCCAGAGTGGGGTTCTCGAACACGCCCATGGGGCCGTTCCAGACAACGGTCTTGGAAGCCTTGACAGCGTCAGCAAACAGCTTCATGGTCTCGGGGCCGATGTCGCAGCCCTCCATGTCAGCGGGGATCGCAGTGACAGGCACCACGGTCACGTCCACAGGAGCGTCGATGGGATCAGGGAAGTCCTTGATGCAGACTGCATCCACGGGCAGCAGCAGCTTGACGCCCTTCTCCTTGGCCTTAGCCATCATTTCCTTGCAGTAGTCCAGCTTGGTGTCGTCGCACAGGCTCTTGCCCACTTCGTAGCCCTGAGCCTTGACGAAGGTGTAAGCCATGCCGCCGCCGATGATCAGGGTATCGACCTTCTCCAGCAGGTTGGAGATGACGTTCAGCTTATCAGCAACCTTGGCACCGCCCAGAATAGCGGTGAAGGGACGGACGGGGTCGTTGACGGCGTTGCCCAGATACTTGATCTCCTTCTCCATCAGGTAACCGACAGCGGTATCCTTGATGTAGTCGGTGACACCTGCAGTGGAGCAGTGTGCACGGTGGCAGCTGCCGAAGGCGTCGTCCACATAAGCATCAGCCAGAGAAGCCAGCTCCTCGCTGAACTCGGGCATGTTCTTGGTCTCTTCCTTGCGGAAACGGGTGTTCTGCAGCAGAACGACATCGCCGTTGTTCATAGCAGCCACAGCAGCCTTTGCGTTCTCGCCCACAACGTTGTCATCGTCAGCAAACACAACGGTCTTGCCCAGCTTTGCGCTCAGAGCCACAGCAACGGGTGCCAGGCTGAACTTTGCCTCGGGGCCGTTCTTGGGTTTGCCCAGGTGGCTGCACAGGATGACCTTTGCGCCATCGTTGACCAGCTTCTGGATGGTGGGCAGTGCTGCGTTGATGCGGTTCTCGTTGGTGATGACACCGTCCTTCATCGGGACGTTGAAATCGCAGCGGACAAGCACCTTCTTGCCGCAGTAGTTCTGATCGTCGATCGTCTTCTTACCTAAACCCATGGTAAAAACTCCTCTCAAGTTATAATTCTGAACCAGAGTCTCGCTCACAATCGGGGCGTTGCCCCGTACAGCTACTATTATAAACAAAAACTGCGTGTATTGCAAGGACATGAGATAGATAATTGTTTAACAAACATTTGCCATTGTTGCACGGAAATGTGTCTATTTTGCCCGAAGTGCGGTTTTTTCTGCCCGCAGACGCCGGAAATGCTGTTTTCCTTCACGACAAAAGGGGTCGAAAAACGCCCACAGGCGTTTCTCGACCCCAAATAAAAATAATTTTTCCGCTGTTGATGCGTTATGCAAAATATTCCTGTGCGCGGCGGGCGGCATCGTTGATGCAATCCCGCAGCTGGTCCAGCGTATCAAACTTTTTGCTGGGACTCAGGTAAGCGTGGAACTCCACCACCGGGTCGGTGCCGTACAAGTCACCAGAAAAGCCCGGGATAAAGGTCTCGCAGGTCACCTTGGTAGCGTCATCGTTCACGGTCGGGCGGCTGCCCAGACCGGTGGCCGAGGGATACCACACCCCGTTGATGCAGGTGCGGGTGATATAAATGCCGCTGCGGGGCATCTGGAAGCCCTGCGGGTACAGCTGGTTGATGGTGGGCACCCCGAGGGTGTGCCCCAGTCCTGCCCCGTGCTGCACCGCAAAGCGGATGGCGTAGGGCATGCCCAGCATAGCGTTGGCGGCCGGGATGTCCCCGCCCTCCAGCGCGGTGCGGATGCGGGTAGAGGACACCGGCTTTTCCTCAAACTGAGCCATGGGCACCACCACTACCTCTACCCCAAGAGGGGCACAGAGGGTGCGCAGCAGCTCCGGCGTACCGGCAGCCTTTGCACCAAAGGTGAAGTTTTCGCCACAGAACAGCGCCCGGGCGTGGCAGTTTTCCACGATGCCGCGCACGAACTCCTCCGGGCTCAGTGCCTTGATCGCCTCAAAGTCCGGGGTGAGGTAATACTCCACCCCAAGACTGTGGATCAGGGCGTGCTTGTCCTCGGTGGAGAGCAGGCGCTTGCCCTTCATTTTATTTTCCACCGGCAGGCGGAAGGTGAACACCGCCGGAGCTGCATCATGGGTCTTTGCCCACTGCACAGCCCCTTCGATCACCGCCCGGTGGCCGATATGGATGCCGTCAAAGTAGCCCATGGCCACGGCGGTGCCTTTTTCAGGCTGTGCCAGCGGCAGCGGGGCAAACTGAGAAATGATCTGCATGGGTCTTGTTTCCTTTATTGCTCAATTACGTTCCACGAACAGTTTTTCCACCCGGAGCACCCCGCCGTTGATGTTAGCAAGGCCAAGGAACTGCCCGGCGGCATTGCGCACCCGGTAGCGTCCGTCTGCTGCGGGGTAGTGGCTGGTGGGACAGCCGTTGTACAGGTGCTGCTCCACCCATGGCTCCACCATCAGCAGCGGCAGCGGGGTGAACACGCTTTCCACCGGCAGCATCAGTGCTTCCAGTGCAGCGCTCCCCTGCTCCTTTGCGGCAAGAATTTCTTCCAGCGTGTGGGCATCTGCTTCGGTGTACAGACCGGCAGCAGTGCGGCGCAGCGCGCTCATGGTGCCCTTCTGCCCCATTGCGGCGGCGATATCCTCCAGCAGTGTGCGGATGTAGGTGCCCTTGGAGCAGCGCACCGTCAGTACATACTCGTTTTCTGCCGGACTGCCGCCGTACTCGATGCCGTAGATTTCAATGGGGCGCGCCTTGCGTTCCACGGTCACGCCCTCGCGGGCCAGCTTATACAGCGGCTGGCCGTTGATCTTGACCGCCGAGTACATGGGCGGCACCTGCATCTGCGGGCCAATAAACTGCGGCAGCACAACCAGCAGTTCCTTCTCTCCGGCGGTGACGGGTGCAGTTTCCAGCACCGTGCCGGTGCTATCGCCGGTATCGGTGCGTGCGCCCAGACGCAGGGTGGCGCGGTAGGTCTTGTCGTGGTTCAGCTGCAGATCCACCGCCTTGCTGGCACCGCCGCAGAACACCGGCAGAACGCCGGTGGCCATGGGGTCCAGCGTACCGCTGTGCCCCAGCTTGCGGGTGCCCAGCACGCCGCGCAGCTTTGCAACCACATCAAAGCTGGTCCAATCCATGGGTTTGTCTACGATCAGGATGCCCTGCATCATGCTTCCTCCTGCGGTGCGTCCAGTTCGGCTTCCACCTCTGCAAGGATCGCGTTTTTGGCGTTTTCAAGGTCGCCCAGCAGCTCACAGCCCGCTGCGCGGGTGTGGCCGCCGCCGCCCAGCCGCCGTGCGATGGCACAGGCGTCCACGCCCTTTGCGGTGCGCACGCTGATGCGGTAGCTGCCGCCGGGCTGCTGGCGCAGGGTCAGACCCACCTTGACTCCCTCGATGCTGATGGGCAGACTGGTCAGTTCCTCCAGATCTGCGGGGTCTACCCCGCTCTGCCGGATCTCGTCCCTCGTCAGGTAGATCAGGGCGCAGCGGCCGTCCAGATAGTACTCCAGATGGTTGCGGGCGATGCGCTCGGCCTCCATGCGGGCACGGGGCTTGGTGTCGAAGAGCAGGGTGTTCAGCTCCTCCACATGACAGCCGGCCTCAATAAGCTTTGCCGCCACCGTGTGGGTGTTAGCTGTGGTGGAGGAGAACTTGAAGCAGCCGGTGTCGGTAGCAATGCCGGTGTACAGGCAGTCGGCAATGTGGGGGGTGATAGTCACCCCCATCTCCACGATGACCTGATACAGCAGTTCCGCTGCCGCAGCGGCACCGGCATCCAGAAGGGTAAAATCGGCATAGCCGTTGTTGCCTGCGTGGTGGTCGATGCACAGGTCTACATGGCGTGCGTACTGCGGCACACCGTTATTTTCGCCAAACAGCTGCAAACCGGCCACGTCCACCGCGATCACGGTGCGGGGCTCGAACTCGCCCTTGAACAGCCGTGGGTTCGTAAAGGCGTAGCGGGACGGAATGTCATCGGAGCAGAGCACCGCCGTTGTTTTTTCCAGCGCTTTGAGCGCATAGTACAGGGCGCTGCCGCAGCCGATGGTGTCACCGTCCGGGTTTTTGTGGCACAGAATCAAAATGTTGTCCGCAGCCAGCAGGCGCTGCGCCATCTGCTGCACATCCAGTTGTTCTGTCATCCAATGATCCATCCTTTCCGCAAAGGCAGTCAGTCCTCGGTCTGTTCGGTATCAGCAGGCTGTGCTTCCTCCTCGCCGTTCACGTTCAGGCTGCGCAGCAGCTCGTTGATGTGGGCGGCGTAGGCGGCACCGTCATCCTCCACAAAGATGAAGCGGGGTGCCTTGCGGATGTGCATTTTTTTGCTGACCTCGGTGCGCACATGGCCTGCGGCACGGTTCAGCGCTTCGATTGCGGGCTTGGGGCCGTCTGCGCGGCCCATCACGCTTACATACACTTTTGCCACATCCAGATCCGGCGTCACGTCCAGACGGGTGACGGTCAGCAGACCGCCCTCCAGCCGCGGGTCCTTCAGCCGGCCGATGATGGCAATGACCTCGCGCTTCATATCCTGCGCAAGACGGCCCATATTTTTCTGAGACATAGTTTTCTCCAAATTCTGTCCGGCAGCCTCCCAAAGTCTTGCCCCGGCCGGGGCAAGGCGGCATTTGTCTGCCAAAACGACGGATGAGGGCGCACGCTCCACACCTGCGAAAGATACGCCCTCATCAGTCTCACTTCGTTCGACAGCTTCCCTCGTCCAAGGGAAGCCTTTTCTGCCGGGAAGCTGTTATATATTCGGTTTTTGCTTAGTCGCGGTACTCTTCCATCTTGAAGGCCTCGTACACGTCGCCTTCCTTGACGTCCGCAAACTTCTCCAGGGTCACGCCGCACTCGTAGCCCTCGGCCACTTCCTTAGCGTCGTCCTTGAAGCGCTTCAGGGATGCGATCTCGTCCTCGGCGATGACGATGCCGTCACGCACCACGCGCACCTTGCTGTCGCGGGTGATCTTGCCGCTGGTCACGCGGCAGCCTGCAACGGTACCCACATTGGAGATCTTGTACACCTGACGCACCTGCAGTTCGCCCAGAGAGACCTCGCGGAACTTGGGTGCCAGCATACCCTTCATAGCGTCGGTGACATCGTTGATGGCGTCGTAAATGACGCGGTACATACGCATTTCCACCTTGGTGGCAGCGGCTTCTTCCTTGGCCACGTTGTCGGGGCGGACATTGAAGCCGATGATGATGGCGTTGGAGGCATCGGCCAGATCGACGTCAGACTTGCTGATAGCGCCGACACCGGCGTGGATGACGCGCACGCGCACCTCATCGTTGGAGATCTTCTCCAGACTCTGCTTCACAGCCTCGGCAGAGCCCTGCACGTCGGCCTTGACCACGATGGCCAGTTCCTTCATGTCGTTCTGTGCCATCTGGCTGAACAGGTTATCCAGCGTGACCTTCTGGAAGGAGGAGAACTGCTTCTCCTTGGCGGCAGCGATGCGCTGCTCGGCCAGTTCACGGGCCAGACGCTCGTCCTCAACAGCCTCGAACAGGTCGCCTGCTTCCGGCACTGCGGTCAGGCCGGTGATCTCCACAGGGGTAGAGGGGCCAGCATCGCTCAGCAGCTGGCCCTTGTCACTGCGCATGGTGCGCACGCGGCCCACAGCGGTACCGGCAATGATGACGTCGCCGGAGTGCAGGGTGCCGTTCTGCACCAGAATGGTGGCAATGGGGCCCTGGCCCTTGTCCAGACGGGCCTCAACGACCGCACCCTTGGCGCGGCGGTTGGGGTTTGCCTTCAGCTCCATGACCTCAGCTTCCAGAGCAATGCGTTCCAGCAGGTCGTTGATGCCCATGCCGGTCAGGGCAGACACCGGGATGCAGGCTACATCGCCGCCCCAGTCCTCGGTGATGATGCCGTACTTGGTCAGGCCTTCCATCACGCGCTCGGGGTTTGCGGTGGGCTTATCCATCTTGTTCATGGCCACGATGATCTTGACATTGGCAGCCTTGGCGTGGTTGATGGACTCCACGGTCTGGGGCATGATGCCGTCATCGGCGGCAACGACCAGAACAGCGATATCGGTCATGTTGGCACCGCGGGCACGCATGGAGGTGAATGCCTCGTGGCCCGGCGTATCCAGGAAGGTGATCAGGCTGTCGTTGATCTTGACCTGATATGCACCAATGGCCTGGGTGATGCCGCCAGCCTCGCCTGCGGTGACATTGGTCTTGCGGATGGCATCCAGGATACTGGTCTTACCGTGGTCAACGTGGCCCATGACACAGACAACGGGGGGACGCTCCACCAGATCCTCGGCGGAATCCTCCTCCTGGGTGAACAGGCGCTCCTCGATGGTCACATGCACCTCGTGCTCGACCTTTGCGTGGAATTCCTCTGCCAGCAGAGCTGCGGTGTCGAAATCGATCACGTCGTTGATGGCGTGCATCTCGCCCATCTGCATGAACTTGGCAATAACCTTACCGGCCTGCTGCTTCAGGCGGGCAGCCAACTCGCCCACGGTGATCTCGTCAGGGATCATCACCTTCAGCTGGGCGTTGCGTGCCTTCTCCAGCTGGATGCGCTGCAGACGCTCGAACTCAGTCTCGCGCTTGCCCTTCTGGAACTGCTGGCGCTGGCGCTGGCCGCGCTGGGTGAACTTCTGCTTGTTGCCCTGCGGGGTGGGCTTACGGCGGTTCTCGGTGTTCTTGGTGGAGGCCAGATCATCGTAGCGGGCGTCGAAGCGGTCCACGTTCATATCCACAGTGCGGGTATCCACGGTGACCTGATTGTCCTCGCGGCGGACAGAAACTGCCTGTGCGGGGGCTGCGGTAGCCTTTGCGCCGGTCTCACGTGCCAGTTCGCTGAAGGAAACGGTCTTTTCCTCGCGCTTCTTATGCTGCTCGGGCTTCTTGTCGCCGTGCTTGCCGTTATTGTTATTATTGTTTGCCTTGGGCTGCTCGGCCTTTGCGGCGGGCTGCTGGGGCTTTTTGTCAACCTTGGGAGCCTCGGGCTTCTTTTCAGCCTTCTTTTCGGCCTTCTGGTCAGCCTTCTTCTCAGCCTTGGGCTCCTCCTTGGGAGCCTTGGCGCTGTTCAAAAACTCGTCCAGATTTGCCACGCTGTTGTCCTTGCTGAACTTTTCCAGCAGGTAGTTCAGCTCGTTCTCCTCCAGATTGGAGCTGTTCTTCTTGCCGGTGCTGCCCATAGCGGCCAGTTCGTCCAGTACCTTCTTTGCAGAAAGGTTCAGATCCTTTGCAAAGTCACTCACTTTATATTTTACGATCATTCGCTCATATCCTCCTCATTTTTGATTGCTCCGCAGTCCGACAGGCGGTCGAAGCAGAGCTTTGCGAGGTTGCGGTCGGTCACCGCGTAAACAGCCACGGGCTTGTGGCTGATATCGGCCAGCTTATCCTGTGTCAGCGGCATGGTGAACACGTCCACCAAGTCCCCCACGGCGTAGTTCAAACGCTGCAAAGTCTTAGGGCTGATGTCCGATGCGGTCATCACCAGCCATGCCTTGCTTTTGACGCAGGCTTCCTCCACGGCATCAAAGCCCATGGTCAGCGCACCGGCCTTGCGGCACAGGCTCACGGCCTGATACAGCGCCTCCTCCGGGGGCAGCTTGGGTTTTGCGGGGGCGTTATTCTTTTTTGCCATCGACTGCTGCCTCCTTTGCGGCTGCGGCCAGCTGTACAGCCAGCGCGTCGTATACCTCGGCGGGGACCGGCTGCTCAAAGCAGCGCTCCAGCGCCTTTTTCTTTTTTGCCTTGGTCAGGCAGTCCGGGTCCGGGCAGAGATATGCGCCGCGTCCCGGCTTTTTGCCTACCAGATCAATGCTGATCTCCCCGCTGGGTGCGCGCACCACGCGCACCAATTCCTTTTTGGGGCGGCTGGTCATGCAGCCGATGCACTGGCGGGCAGGGATTTTTTTTTGTGCCATCCGGTTTCCCTCCTTCGGCAGATGGTGCCGGGCTTATTCAGCGTCTGCTGCGTCCTTCTTGGGCTCCTCGTCCTCGCCGTAGTAGCCGCTCTCGGGACGGATATCAATGTTGTAGCCGGTCAGGCGTGCGCACAGGCGGGCGTTCTGACCCTTGTTGCCAATGGCAAGGCTCAGCTGCTGGTCGGGCACGGTGACGCGGCAGGAGCGGGTCTCGCCGGGCAGCAGCTCCACCTTGACCACCTTGGCGGGGCTCAGAGCTGCGGAGATGAACTCCGAGATATCCTCGCTCCACTTGACGATATCGATCTTCTCGCCGCCCAGCTTTTCCACAACAGCGGCCACGCGGGCGCCGTGCTCACCAATGCAGGCGGAAACAGGGTTCACGTTGGGGTCCTTGGACCAGACAGCCATCTTGGTGCGGGCACCGGCCTCGCGGCTGATGGCCTTTACCTCCACAGTGCCGTCAAAGATCTCGGGCACTTCCAGCTCAAACAGGCGCTTGACAAGGCCGGGATGGGTGCGGCTGATCATCACGCGGGGGCCGCGCTCGGTGCTGACCACGTCCACGATGTAGACCTGCAGGGTCTCGCCCTCGGTGTACACCTCGCCGGGCACCTGCTCGTTGCGGGGCAGAACAGCCTCGCCGCCCTTGCCCAGATCCAGCGCAACGATGCCCTTCTCGGTATCCACGCGGGTAACGGTGGCCTGCACGATGTCATGTGCGCGGGACTGGATCTCGCTGAGCTGCTGGTTGCGCTCGGCCTCGCGGATGCCCTGACGGATGACGTGCTTTGCGGTCTGGGCGGCAATACGGCCAAAATCGCGGGTCTTGAGCGGGGTGATGATGCGGTCGCCCACCTCGTAGCTGCTGCGGATCTTGCGTGCCTCGGTCACACCGATCTCGGCGTGCTCGTCGTACCAGTCCTCGTCTGCCACGATATCCTGGATCAGCGCCACATCAAAGCGGCCGGTGTCGGGGTCGATGTCCACACGGATGTGATCCTCCTCGACCTCATAGTTCTTCTTGACGGCAATGATGATAGCCGCCTTGATCTTTTCGATCAGGTATTCTGCGGTGATGCCGCGCTCATGCTCCAGCATGGAGAGCGCTTCAAAAAAGTCCTTATTCGCTGCTGTCATTTTTCGGGTTCCTCCTATATATTTTGTTCTCTTTTCTCCATCAGAGACGGTTCTTCTCAGTTGAACAGATCCTCGTCGTCGCACAGCTGCACGCCGGAGGCTGCATTCACCTCAAAGGTCACGGGGCCGTTCTCGCTTTCCAGCGTCACGGTGCTGCCCTCGCGACCGGTCAGGATGCCGGACAGCTCCCGCACGCCGTCAGCGTTGGGGCGGATGAGCTTTGCCCGCACCTTCTGGCCCTTCAGTGCCTCGTAGTGCTCCGGGCGGGTCAGCTTGCGGCCAAGGCCGGGGCTGCCCACCTCCAGATAATAGCTCTGGTCGATGGGGTCTGCCTCATCCAGAATGGGGTCCAGTGCGTGGGACACCTCTGCACAGGTGTCAGTATCCATGGTGCCGTCCCGGTCGATGAGGATGCGAAGATACCAGTCCGGCCCTTCCTTCTCAAAAACCACATCCCACAGGCGCAGACCCATGCCTTCCACCGTGGGACGGACAAGCGCTTCCACTCTCTGCGCGGTGTTGCCGCCAGACTGCTTCGCCATAAAAAACCTCCAAACAAACAAGAAACGCGGACCTTGCGGCCCACGTTTCAGGTTAAACTATATCGTACTACTAGAATATAGCATACTCTTGCGATTTATGCAAGCATTTTCGCAATTTTTTTGCAGTTGCGCACCCTTTGGGGCTTTTTTACAGCACCCAGACGCCGTTTTCAAACAGCGGCACGGTGCGGCCGTCGCGGCATTTACCGGTGATGCGGCTGTCCTCTGCACCGATCATCACGTCCTCGTGCAGGGAGGAGTGGTTCATGCCGCGGGCTGCCAGCTCCTCCTTGGAAAGGCCGGTGCCGCCCACGGTGGTGCCGGGGTAGCTGTCGCCAAAGGCGATGTGGCAGGCAGCGTTCTCATCGAACAGGGTGCTGTAGAACAGCGCGCCGCTGCGGTTGATGGGGCTGGAGGCGGGCACCAGTGCCACCTCACCGATGTGGCGTGCGCCCTCGTCGGTGTCCAGCAGCTGGCCCAGCAGATCTGCGCCCTCGTCTGCGCCGTGCTCCACCACCTTGCCGTCCTTGAAGGTGACATGGAAGTTTTTGATGAGCTGACCGTTAAAGACGTAAGGCTTTGTGCCGTAAACGATGCCGTCCACCTTATCCTTATGGGGTGCGGTAAACACCTCCTCGGTGGGGATGTTGGGCAGGAAGGGCACACCCTTCTCGTTTTTGCTGCCGGCGCTCTCCCACACTGCCTGCTCGGCCAGACTCACGGTCAGGTCGGTGCCGTTGGCGCTTTCAAAATGCACGCTTTCCAGATCCAGGGCGTTCATCTTTGCGCCCAGCTCGTTCAGGCGGTCCAGATGCTTCTGCCACTCCCCTATCGGGTCGCCGCCGGTCACGCGGCAGGTGTCGAAGATCAGCTTCCACTGTGTCTCAATGGCGGCGGCAGTGTCCAGCTCCGGGAACATCTTCTTTGCCCACGGCGCGGCAGGCAGGGCGGCGATGGACCACTGCACCCGGTCGTTCATGGTGTACTCCCGCCACGGCTGCATAAAGCTGCGGTTCGCGCTGTTCACCCGGCTGATCTTGGCACCATCCAGCCCGGCGAACAACTCCGGGTCGTCCGCGATGAGGTGCAGCACGCACACACCGCCCTCGCTCTCGGCGTAGTCCAGATAGCGGCGCAGCTGCCAGCCCTTGTGGTCGGTCAGTGCCTCCTCGCTGCCCAGCTCCATGCGGATGCGGGTAACGGCATCATCCTGCCAGTTCACCTGCACGTCCCGCGCACCGGCTTCGTAGGCGCTGCGCACGCACAGCCGTGCCAGCGGGGCACCTTCCAGCGGGCAGTTGATGATCAAAGTCTGCCCCGGCTGCGGGTTCACACCCACCCGGACGATAAAATCTGCATACTTTTGCAGCAGTTCGTTAAAGTTTTCCACGTTAGAACCTCCTGTGGTACATAGCCACCGTTGTTTTTTCTCAGTATACCGCGTTCCGGCGTTTCTGTCCACTATGGGCAGAGCTGCCGTTCACCCTTCCGATTCAAAAAAGGCGCGGGTCAGCTGCACCACCGTGCCGGAAAGCAGCAGCAGTGCAATGAGGTTGGGGATGCTCATCAGGCCGTTGAAGGTATCGGCGATGCTCCACAGCAGACCAAGGTCCATGGTAGCACCCAGAATGGCCACCAGAGCATACACCACAAAGAAGGGGCGCGCCACTTTGTTACTCTTGCACAGGAACACCAGAAAGCGGGAGCCGTACAGACCCCAGCCGATGATGGTGGAAAAGGCAAAGCAGCACAGCGCCACGGCAGTAAAGATAGACGCCCAGCCGCCGTAGGTGGTAGTAAAGCCGGAGATGGTCAGCTCGGCGCCCGCAGCCGCGCCGTAGCTGACCGGGGTGCCGCTGCACAGGATGACCAGCGCGGTCAGGGTGCAGATGACGATGGTATCGGCAAACACCTCAAAAATACCGAACATGCCCTGCTTGACCGGCTTTTTGGTGTCGGCGCAGGCATGGGCGATAGAGCCGGTGCCAAGACCGGCCTCGTTGGAAAAGATGCCGCGGGAAACGCCCTTTTGCATACTGACAAACAGACTGCCGATGGTGCCGCCGGTAAAGGCAGCGGGGTTGAACGCACCCGCCACGATGGATTCCAGCACATAGGGCAGGCGGGAGAAGTTGAGCACCACCACGCCCACCGACAGCACAATGTAGAACAGTGCCATAAAGGGCACCAGCTTCTCGCTCACGCTGCCAATGCGCTTGATACCACCCAGCAGCACCAGCGCCACCAGCACCGCCACAAGGATGCCCACGATGAGGTTGAGGGTGGGCAGAAAGCTGCCGCCCACCAGCCCGTATTCCAGCAGGGCGGTATCCACTGCTGCCACGATGGTATTCACCTGCGTTGCGTTGCCGGTACCGAACACGGTCAGCACGCCGAACAGCGCGTACAGCACGGCCAGAAACTGCCAGCGGCGGCCAAGGCCGTTTTTAATATAGTACATCGGGCCGCCCACCCACTCGCCGGTATCGCTGCGCTCCCGGAAATGCACGGCCAGCGTCACCTCGGCAAACTTGGTGCACATCCCCAGCAGCGCAGAGCACCACATCCAGAACACGGCACCCGGGCCGCCGATGGCGATAGCGCCCGCCACACCGGCAATGTTGCCGGTGCCCACCGTGCCCGCCAGCGCGGTGCACACCGCCTGAAAGGGGGTCATGGCACCGTCCGAAGCATCCCGCTTGCGGAACATCCGGCCCACGGTGGTGCGGATGGCGTAGGGGAATTTGCGGATCTGCAAAAAGCCCGTGCGGACACTGAGCAGCAGCCCCACGCCAATGATGCATACCATGGCGGGGATGCCCCAGATAAAGCTGTTCACCGCCTGATTGACGGCGGCAATGGTCTCGATCATATACTTCCACATCCTCTGTAATATCTTGCGCACTGACAGTTTTTGTCAAAACACGAAAATTATTTTACCGTACTTTTCCCGTAGTGTCAATGAAAAATAGGGACGTTATGAAACGCCCCTATCAGAAATTCTTATTTTTTATGTGTGACCGCCCGGCGGTAGACGATACCGGAGACCACTGCCGCCAGCACCTCGGTAAGCCAGAAGGCGTGCCATGCGCCGTCTGCGCCCAGCCAGTTACACAGCAGTGCAGCCAGCGGCATGATGAAAACAACGTACCGGCACAGCGCGATGACCAGCGATTCTGCACCTTTGCCCAGACCCTCCAGCGCACCGGAGGCGGTGGTGGAGACTGCCGAGATGACAAAGCCGATGCTGATGATGCGCAAGGCAGTCCGCCCGGCGGCGATGGTTTCGGGGTTCTGGGTGAACAGCCCCATCAGCTGCCCGGAAGCAACCTGACAGATGACAGTGCCCGCCGCCATGATGGCAGCGCTCATGAGCAGGGTCAACTGGAACAGCTTTTTCACCCGGGCGTGCTCCCGCGCGCCGTAGTTGTAGCCGATAAGGGGGCGCATGCCCTGCACGAAGCCGTTGGCAGGCAGGTACAAAAAGGTCTGCAATTTATAATAGATGCCCAGCACCACCACATAGCTCTGAGAAAAGGCCGCCAGCAGTCCGTTGAGGAAGGTGACCAGCAGCGAGGGCAGTGCCAGATTCAGGATGGCCGGAACGCCGATGGCGTACAGTCTGCCGTCCAGCGCCGCGTCCGGGCGCAGACAGCTGCGGCGCAGCCGCACCGGCAGCTCGGTGCGCAGGTAGACCACAAGGTAGACCACCACGCTGAGCACCTGACCGATGCCGGTAGCCAGTGCCGCGCCCGCAATGCCCATGGCAGGCACCGGCCCAAGCCCGAAGATGAGCACCGGGTCCAGCAAAATATTGCACACGCAGCCGGTGATGAGGGCGACCATGGACACCTTCATGCGGCCCACCGCCTGAAAGATCTTTTCAAAGGCAAGCGAGACCATGTTCACGACCAAAAACAGGAACACAATGGTAGAGTAGGTGATGCCGGCGGCGATCAGCGTCTCGTCCTGCGTAAAGCGGCGCAGAAAGCCGGGCATGATGGCGATGCTGACCACCATCATCACCACGCCGTGCACAAGGCTGAGCACAAAGCCGTGGGTTGCGGCCGTCTCTGCCTTTTCGCGGTCGCCTGCGCCCAGATACAGCGCGATCATGGCGTTGATGCCGATGCCAAAGCCGATGGCAATGGCGTTGGAAAAGTTCTGGATGGGAAACACCAGACTTAACGCGGTCATGGCGTCCTCGCTGATGCGCGCCACAAACAGGCTGTCCACGATATTGTAGAGGCTGTTCACCAGCATGGAGACCACGTTGGGCAGTGCCATCGAGAGCAGCAGCGGCAGCACCGGCTTCTCCTTCATAAAAGTTTCGTTCATTGAAAAATTTCACCTGCTATCTGTAAAAAGTAAAAATGTGGAAGGCGCAGCACCGGCCTGTAGCCGGTTTCCGGCGCACAAAAAAGCCACACAATGGCCCTTGTGAGGTCATTGTGTGGCGAAAAGTAGCAATGTTGCTGTAAAAATCCACACGGTTTTTATGATCGCGGCAGCTGTCCGCGATATGCAGCCTGCGCATTTGCGGGCTGCAACTCCAGCAGAATACCACATTCTCAGCGGCGTGTCAAGGGGTTTTGGTATAAAAGTATGACTTTTGTAATCACTTGACCATTTTTACAGCAGGCGCTACAATAAGGCAAACCGGCTCTGAGGGAGGGCATTGTATATGAAATGGATGATCGCATCAGACCTGCACGGCTCCTATTATTATGCGCAGCAGCTGCAGCAGGCCTTTGAACGGGAGCAGGCCGACCGCCTGCTCTTTCTGGGAGACCTGCTCTACCACGGCCCCCGCAACGACCTGCCCCGGGATTACGCCCCCAAAAAGGTGATTCCGCTGCTGAACAGCCTTGCGCCCAGGCTGCTGTGTGTGCGCGGCAACTGCGACGCCGAAGTGGATCTCATGCTGCTTCCGTTCGCGGTGGAAGACAGCGCCATGATAGCCGCTGACGGATTGCGCATCGTGGCACAGCACGGACACCACCTTCCCAGTTGCCCCCCCATTCCCGGCGTGCGCCCCGGCGATGTGGTCTTGAGCGGGCATACCCATATCCCGCGCGGGGAAACCGTCGACGGCGTTCATTTCTGGAACCCCGGCAGCACAACGCTGCCCAAGGGCGGC
>ENA-OZLU01000072-OZLU01000072.1-human-gut-metagenome-genome-assembly--contig:-NODE-72-length-22583-cov-5.291948_pt1 | contig 22583 bp, 13 predicted proteins | sample MGYA00243865_ERZ653795 | MGnify/ENA primary metagenome ERZ653795 (study PRJEB26926, sample SAMN06164833) | human gut metagenome | biome: ENVO:00009003; feature: ENVO:2100002; material: ENVO:00002003... | reverse complement strand
ATTATATTAGGAGGAATGATATATGACAATCAGGGATTTATTGGCAGCTGAGAGTATCAATTTAAATGGTACGCCTGCCGGAAAAACCGAAGCATTGAATCAGTGTATTGATTTGATGGCAAAAAGTGGCAAAATTGCCGATGTTGAAACGTATCGCAAGGGCGTTTTTGCAAGAGAGGAGGAAGGCACAACAGGAATTGGAATGGGTATAGCAATTCCTCATTGTAAGTCTGATGCCGTTACTAAAGCAGGTCTTGCAGCAATGGTTGTAAAGGATGGGGTTGACTTTGAATCACTCGACGGTACACCTGCAAAGATTATTTTCCTTATCGCTGCACCAAACACAGAGGACAATGTGCATCTTCAGGTGCTCAGCAAGCTCTCTGTTATGCTGATGGACGAGCAGTTTACAAATTCTCTTATCAATGCCGGCTCAGTAGATGAGTTTTTAAATATCATCGACAGTGCTGAAAAGGCAAAGGATGAGAAGGAGGCTGCAAAGGAGGCAAAGGAACCTGTTGAGGTGAAGAAGGACGATGTATTTATCGTTGCAGTTACAGCCTGTCCTACAGGAATTGCCCATACTTATATGGCTGCTGAGGCTATTGAGAAAAAGGCCAAGGAGCTGGGATATCAGGTAAAGGTTGAGACAAGAGGCTCAGCCGGAGCTAAAAATGTACTCACAGATGATGAGATTGCAAAGGCTACCGGTGTTATCGTTGCATGTGATACAAATGTGCCTACAGACCGTTTTGACGGAAAGAAGGTTATTGAGTGTCAGGTTTCTGACGGAATAAATAAGACAGAGGAGCTCGTAAAGAGAATTGCTGCCGGTGATGCTCCTGTATTTAAGGCATCAGGTAAAAAAGAGGCTTCACATTCATCTATTGGTGGAAAGGAGAGCATTGGACATCAGATTTACAAGCATCTGATGAACGGTGTTTCACATATGCTTCCGTTCGTAGTTGGTGGTGGTATCCTTATCGCAATCGCGTTCCTTATCGATGGATTCAGTGTTGACCTTAATTCACTGCCGGCTGACCAGAGAGCAAATTTCGGTACTATTACACAGGGCGCAGCATTGTTTAAGGGAATCGGTGGAACAGCATTTGGATTTATGCTTCCTATCCTTGCAGGCTTTATCGCTATGAGTATTGCTGACCGTCCGGGTCTTGCAGTTGGTTTCGTAGGCGGTTCAATCGCAGCAAACGGTACATCAGGCTTCCTTGGAGCACTGGTTGCAGGTTTCGTTGCAGGATATATTGTAAATCTCTTAAAGAAGATATTCTCTAAGCTTCCTGAGAGTCTTGATGGTGTGAAGCCGGTTCTTCTTTATCCGCTGCTTGGTATATTCCTCATAGGCGTTATAATGCAGTTTGTAGTTGAGCCTCCAATCGGAGCTTTAAATACAGCTATCAACAACGGTCTTAATGGACTTAACGGTGCAAGCGCAGTAGTTCTCGGAGTACTTCTCGGAGGAATGATGGCAATAGATATGGGTGGCCCTGTAAACAAAGCCGCTTATGTATTTGGTACAGCTTCAATCGCTGCCGGAAACTACAATATCATGGCAGCAGTTATGATTGGTGGTATGGTTCCACCACTCGCAATCGCTCTTGCAACAATCTTCTTCAAGAACAAGTTCACAGCAGAGGAGAGAAAGGCAGGACCTACGAACTTTATCATGGGATTATCATTTATCACAGAGGGTGCAATCCCATTCGCAGCATCTGATCCGCTTCATGTCCTTCCGGCATGTGCAGTTGGTTCAGCAGTGGCAGGTGGACTTTCAATGGCATTTGGATGTACACTCATGGCACCTCACGGAGGAATCTTCGTAGTACCTACAATCGGAAATCCGTTAATGTATCTTGTAGCATTAGTAATCGGAGCCTTCATTGCATGTGGATTACTCGGATTACTCAAAAAGAAAGTAAGTGAATAAGCAATCCTCAATTATCATTTAATCCAACCTATAAACTAATCAATAAAGGCACTGCTTCGGCGGTGCCTTTGTTGTTATGTTGTGATATAAAAATTAAAAGTATAAACATTCTCTGAAATAACAGCCTCATGCCTTGACGAGTGAATTTTCGAAGCATAAAGTATTATTAAGATGTAACTATTCAGAAAATAAACATTAGTAAACAGTGAGGCATAAAATGGGCAAGGTTATAGGTATAGATTTAGGAACAACAAACAGCTGTGTGGCAGTATTGGAGAACAATCAGCCGGTAGTCATAACTAACAGCGAGGGTCAGAGAACAACTCCGTCTGTAGTGGCTTTTACAAAAAATGGAGAGCGACTGGTTGGCGAGGCTGCAAAGAGGCAGGCAGCAGTCAATGTGGACAGGACATTTTTCTCAATAAAGAGACAGATGGGAAGCGATTTCAGGGCAAGGGTGGACGGAAAGCTGTATTCAGCTCCTGAGATTTCTTCTATGATTCTCAGAAAGCTGAAAAAGGATGCAGAGGACTATATCGGTGAGACTGTAACTGACGCCGTAATTACTGTTCCCGCATATTTTTCGGATGCGCAGAGGCAGGCAACTAAGGATGCAGGAAGGATTGCTGGTCTTAATGTGCTTCGAATCATAAATGAGCCAACCTCTGCGGCACTCGCATACGGACTGGACCACGGACAGCAGCAGAAAATTCTTGTCTACGACCTCGGAGGAGGAACTTTCGATGTGTCTGTTATCGAAATAGGGGACAATCTGATAGAGGTGCTTGCCACAGCCGGTGATAATCATCTGGGTGGAGATGATTTTGATGAGAGAATCACGAATTATCTTGTCACAGAGTTTTACAGACAGCAGAATGTGGATCTGAGAAAGGATAATACTGCTATGCAGCGTGTCAGGGAGGAGGCTGAGAAGGCAAAAAAGGTGCTTTCATCCTCATCCTCAACCACTATCAACCTGCCGTTTATCACCACTGTAAAGGGACAGCCGGTCCACATGGAGATGAACCTCACAAGGGCTGAGTTTAATGAGATAACAAAGGATCTGGTGGAGAGAACTGCTATTCCTGTAAATCAGGCACTTTCAGATGCGGGAATTTCCGCAGCAGAGCTTGGAATGGTGCTGTTGGTAGGAGGCTCTACACGTGTGCCGGCTGTTGTTGATGAGGTCAGAAGAATTACAGGAAAAGAGCCTTCACATAACTTGAATCCTGACGAGTGCGTGGCACTCGGTGCAGCAGTACAGGGTGGCAAGCTCGGTGGAGCAATTGTCGCAGGCAGCAGTGCGGCAGAGATTATACTGATGGATGTCACACCGCTTTCACTCGGAATTGAGACGGTCGGTGGTGTCTCAACCAAAATTATTGACAGAAATACGACTATTCCTACGAGATACAGCCAGATTTTTACAACTGCAGGAAGCTTCCAGACCTCTGTGGATATAAAGGTACTGCAGGGTGAGAGGCAGTTTGCAAGGGACAATAAGCTGATTGGAAACTTCAGGCTAAAGGGCATCAAGCCGGCTCCGGCAGGTGTGCCGCAGATAGAGGTGACGTTTGATATAGATGCAAACGGCATTGTGCAGGTTTCTGCAAAGGATCTGGGCACAGGAAAGCATCAGGAGATTACGATTACCGCAAGCTCAAATTTGTCTGATTCTGAGATTGAGCAGGCAATCCGCGAGGCACAGGAGTATGAGGCAACAGACGGACAGAGAAAGGCTTATATTGATGCAAGAAGTGAGGCTGATACGCTTGTGCGACAGGTGGAAAATATCATGGCTGACAAGGAAAAAAGAAGGGCTATGGACAGCGCACAGAAAAAGAGTGTGAAATCGTCACTTTCATATGTGAAGAAGCTTATTTCAAGGACAAAGCCCGGAAATGTGAGCGAAGAGCAGGCTGCCGAGATAAAGCATGCGGCAGATGAGCTGAGAAATGCGGCAGCGGGATTGATTTAATTATAAAGGGCTGTAATCAGTAGCTATTATTATTCATTTGGCTATTTACGAGAAGCGGATTTTCATATAAAATATGGGTAAGTGGTGAGTATTTATAACCACCCTGAATAGTTATAATGTTAATTTAAATCCGAGGAAATAGAAAATGAATGCGAACGATAAAACAGAAAAGGTACTAAGAGAAATTCATATCATGCTCTCAAAGGCGGAGCCGTATAAGCCGGAGCCGAGCAGGGTGATCATAAACAAGCAGCAAATGATAGATTTACTTGCTGAGCTGAATAAGTGTATATATGCAATACAGGATGAGTATGAGCTTACTGAGCAGAGTCGCAATCACGCAGAGAGAGAGTTCAGAAAGAAGGGGGATCAGATAGTCTGGGATGCAAGCAGAAAGGCTGAGGATGTGTATGCAGCATCGGTTATCTATACGGATGAGGCGCTTTCAAGAGTGCGTGATATCATCAATGATACCAACGAGTCACTTGAAAAGCTGTGCAAGAATATGAAGGATAGGATTGCAGAGCAGGAGAAGATAGTTAAAACTAACCAGTATGAGCTCAAGGGACAGCTTCAGGATTTGTCAGATACGGAGAAGTATCTTAAGATTATCGATGACAGAAATAAGGAGATAGAACGTCAGAAAAATGCAGGTAAGCCTGTAGAGGAGCGTACTATTGACAAGGAAGAGAAGTCTATCTATGCAAACAGACAGACTGAAATCAAGGTAAATATGGATTATATCAGAAAACTGGGACTTGCTGAGGGCGAGGACCTGGGAGATGGTGTAGTGGGTGAAGTGAAGCTTGCAGACGATACACCTGATGCCGGATCAAATCATAGCAATGATAAGGATGAAGCCAAGGCTCTCGGCTCAAAATCGTCTGTTGATGAGGATTATAAGGCAATAAGCAGAAAAGCCGGCAATCCACCTGTTATCAACACAAAGGAGGGGAAGGAGCTCACAGACGGTATCCACAGAATGTGGCAGAGCATCACCGGAAATAAAGGGAAATGAAACACACCTATGTAATATAAAGCAGCAGTTCAAAACAGAACGGCTGCTTTTTGGCTTATATTTAAAGTGGGTAATATTAAGCAGATTTTAAGAAAAACAAAGTGGATAATCTGATAAAATATAGCTGACTAACGGCAGGAGAAGGTTTCTGTTCAAAATTCATAGAAGGAGGATAATATGACAATATTAGTTTGTGATGACGACAAGGAAATAGTTGAGGCAATTGAGATTTACCTGATGCAGGAGGGTTACGACGTGGAGAAGGCTTACGACGGCATACAGGCGGTTGAAATTATGAAGAATAAAAAAATAGACCTCATGATAATAGATGTCATGATGCCAAAGCTCGACGGAATAAGAGCTACTCTGCAGATACGAAAGGAAAGCAGGGTGCCGATAATTATTCTCTCGGCAAAGACAGAGGATGCTGACAAGATTTTAGGCCTCAATGTGGGGGCTGATGATTATGTCACAAAGCCTTTTAATCCGCTTGAGCTTGTGGCAAGGGTAAAGTCACAGCTTCGCAGATATACCACTCTCTCAAGCAATGATGCAGCCGGAGATAAGGTTTATGAAGCCGGAGGCCTTTTGGTAAATGATGATTTAAAAAAGGTGACTGTGGATGGTGAGGAGGTAAAGCTCACACCGATTGAGTACAATATCCTGCTTTTACTCCTTAAAAATAAGGGAAAGGTCTACTCAATAAACGAAATATATGAGAGCATATGGAACGAGGAGGCGATAGGCGCCGACAATACAGTTGCTGTGCACATCAGACATATCAGGGAAAAAATAGAGATAAATCCTAAGGAGCCACGCTATCTGAAGGTGGTCTGGGGAGTAGGCTATAAGATAGAGGACAACAAATGAAGCAGTATACGATAGGAAAAAAAGCGGCGGTCATAGTCTTACATCAGCTATGCATGATACTTATGGTAACAGGAGTGTTTGCCACAGGCTATGCATTCAGGCACGATGCGCATGGAAATATTGATATATATACACTAATATCGCTTGCGGGCCTGGTAGGCAGCTTTGTGAGCCTGGCATATATGGCAAACGTGGCCGGCAGAAAATCAGAGGATGATTACACAATATACTATTTACCGATTGACAAGGTATACTCTGATGTGATGCTGGTGATATTTACACTGCTCATGGTATTTATGGGAAAAGTGATTTCAGGCGTAAAAAACCAGCATTTTGACTATGCATCACTCATTATGACGGCCGGCACATTTACTTTTTTGTTTGATCTGGCTTTTATTATTTTATACCAGAGCATTGTAAGGAAGATAAAAGGCAATATACTTTACACACACAGCCTGATGTACAAGGGCTATGAGCTTTTGAAAAGAGTTATTGAGAAAAAGGATATCCACACACAAAAAACCAAAGAGATAATGCGCATACAGGAGGCTCTTGAAGCTATCTCGGAAGGAGCGCTTGACACTACACTCAATGTCAATGAGTTTCATGGGCAGCAGAAAAAGGTGGCGGAGGCTGTCAACCATATACGCCAGGGTCTTATGAGCTCGGTGAATGAGAGCCTTAAGAATGAAAAATTAAAGGCAGACCTAATAACAAACGTATCACATGATATAAAGACACCTCTGACTTCAATAGTCAACTATGTTGACCTGCTTAAGAGGGAAAATCTGGAAAATGAAAATGCCAAATACTATATACATGTGCTGGAGGAAAAGTCACAGCGCTTAAAGCAGCTTACAGAGGATTTGGTAGAGACATCAAAGATTACCTCGGGAAATGTGAAGCTCAATATGCAAAAGCTTGATCTGGTTGAGCTTTTATACCAGACCGGAGGTGAATTCAATGAGCGATTTGAGTCGAGAAATCTGACAATAGTTACAAAAATTCCATCAGAACAGATATTTATCTATGCGGATGGACGTCAGCTTTACCGCTCTATTGAAAATCTGTATACTAATGCCGCAAAATATGCACTGGAAAATACCAGAGTGTATGTAGAGCTTGAAAAGGCAGATAAAAAGGCAGTTTTTACAATAAAGAATGTGTCTAAGAACGAGCTTGACATAGTAAGCAACGGAAATGTAGACTTGACAGAGCGTTTTGTGAGGGGAGAGAGGTCGAGAACCACTGAAGGAAGTGGACTTGGACTTTCGATTGCAAAGAATCTGACCCATTTGATGGGAGGAAAATTCGAAATTAAGGTAGATGGTGATTTATTTATTGCCACAATTACCTATAATATTATATAATAGTAAATAAAAGAATTTTGAAATACACATACGGAGGTAGAATAAGTGAAATTATATGAAAACGGTGCTTACCTTTTAAACGGTAAGGAAGTAATAATTGATGGACCGGATGCTCAGGCAGCTGTCAAAAGCAAGACCGGCATGGACATCGATAAACAGACAGCTAAGCAGGAGACAATTGCTTACGGTATTTTAAAGGAGCACAATACATCCGGCAATATGGACAAGCTTCAGATTAAGTTTGATAAGCTTACATCGCATGATATCACATTTGTAGGTATCATTCAGACAGCAAGAGCTTCAGGACTTGAGAAATTCCCTATCCCGTATGTACTTACAAACTGTCACAACAGCCTTTGTGCAGTTGGTGGAACAATCAATGAGGATGACCACATGTTTGGTCTCACATGTGCAAAGAAGTACGGCGGAATCTATGTACCACCTCATCAGGCAGTTATCCATCAGTTTGCACGAGAGATGCTTGCCGGCGGCGGAAAAATGATACTTGGTTCTGATTCACATACACGTTATGGTGCACTTGGTACTATGGCAGTCGGCGAGGGTGGACCTGAGCTTGTTAAGCAGCTTCTTGAACAGACATATGATATTGATATGCCTGAGGTAGTAGGCATTTACCTGACAGGAGAGCCAATCAAGGGCGTTGGACCACAGGATGTCGCACTTGCAATTATCGGAGAGGTATTCGGAAACGGATTTGTAAAGAACAAAGTTATGGAGTTTGTAGGACCGGGTGTGTCTAATCTGAGCGTTGACTTCCGTATAGGTGTCGATGTTATGACAACAGAGACTACATGTCTTTCTTCTATCTGGAGAACAGATGACCAGGTTAAGGAATTCTTTGAGATTCACGGTAGGGCTGAGGACCACAAGGAGCTTAATCCGGGTGAGGTGGCTTACTACGACAGATTTATTGAGATTGATTTAAGCCAGATCCGCCCAATGATAGCTATGCCATTCCACCCAAGCAATACCTACACTATCGATGAGCTCAATGCAAACCTCATGGATATTCTCGATGACTGTGAGAAGAGAGCTGAGGTAAGCTTTGACGGCAAGGTGAAGCTTGATTTAAAGAGTAAGGTAAGAGACGGAAAACTGTATGTAGACCAGGGAATCATCGCAGGCTGTGCAGGCGGTGGATTTGAGAATATCTGCGATGCGGCTGACATATTAAACGGACATTCAATCGGAGCAGACGAGTTTACACTGAGTGTTTACCCGGCATCTACTCCAATATACATGGAGCTTGTGAAAAACGGAGCTGTAGCAAAGCTTCTTGAGACAGGTGCAATCGTAAAGACTGCTTTCTGCGGACCTTGCTTTGGTGCAGGAGATACACCTGCCAACAACGCATTCTCTATCCGTCATTCAACAAGAAACTTCCCTAACAGAGAGGGTTCTAAGGTACAGAACGGACAGATCAGCTCAGTGGCACTCATGGATGCACGTTCAATCGCTGCAACAGCAGCAAACAAGGGCTTCCTTACATCAGCAGCGGATATTGATGTCAACTTTACAAAGCCAAAATATTTCTTTGACAAGACTATATATGAGAACCGTGTATTTGACAGCCATGGAGTGGCAGATCCTTCAGTTGAAATCCAGTTCGGACCAAACATCAAGGACTGGCCGGCAATGAGCGCGCTTCCTGAGAATATGCTCCTTAAGGTGGTTTCAGAGATTCATGATCCTGTTACTACAACAGATGAGCTCATTCCTTCAGGAGAGACATCTTCATATCGTTCAAACCCTCTTGGACTTGCAGAGTTCGCACTTTCAAGAAAGGATCCTGAGTATGTAGGCAGAGCAAAGGAAATCCAGAAGGCCCAGAAGGCTATAGAGAGTGGTGAGTGCGCAGGAAAGGCTGTTCCTGAGGTTGCTGAAATCATGGGAGTAGTAAAGAAAAAATTCCCTGAGGCAAGCCATGAGAATATGGGCTTTGGAAGCACAATTTTTGCTGTTAAGCCGGGTGACGGCTCAGCAAGAGAGCAGGCTGCCAGCTGCCAGAAGGTACTCGGAGGCTGGGCAAATATCGCAAACGAGTATGCCACAAAGAGATACCGTTCAAACCTTATCAACTGGGGAATGCTTCCATTCATCATCGATGAGGGAGAGCTTCCGTTCCACAACCTCGACTATATCTTCCTTCCGGGAATCAAGAAGGAAATCGAGGATGCAAAGACGGAGTTTGAGGCATATGTTGTCAAGGATGGTGAATTAAAGCCATTTACACTGAAGATGGGTGAGCTCACAGATGATGAAAGAGAGATAATATTAAAGGGATGTCTCATCAACTATAATCGTAAATAAGGAGAGTTTAATCCGATGGAAGAAACCGGAAAAGCTGGTAAAAAATCAAACATTGAGATAAATGCAGATAAGGGTGCGAAGCAGAATTCGCACCCGGGGCGTGAGGAATGGCCACATCTGATCAGAATAGGTGTCATGGTATTTGTCACGTTTGCAGTCAGTATACTGTTTTTCTTTGCACTGTACAGATTTGAGGGCTTTGCAGGCATATGGAGCAAGCTGCTTGCGGCAGCAATGCCTATTATAATGGGACTTGTGCTTGCATACCTGATGAATCCTGTCATGCTGTGGCTGGAAAGATGCTTTAAAAATCTTCTTTCCAAAAAGATGAAAAGCGAAAGCAAGCTGCGAAAGGTTTCAAGAGCTCTTGCAATCACAGGCTCGGTTATTATTCTTGTAGCAATTATTTCGCTCCTCATTGCGGCTATTGTGCCTTCTGTCATAGCAAGTATATCGGGACTTATGAAGACACTGCCAAATGATGTTGCGGCATTCATTAACATGATAAAGAACGGCAATTTCGGGGACAGCAAAATTGCTGAGCTCGCGAGCACAGGTTTACAGAATGCAACCGACTACATTGAGAATTATGCCACAGAAAAGCTGATTCCTGAGGCACAGAAGTATGTTGCACAGATTACAACCGGTGTGATTTCGGTAGTCAGAGGCTTACTTAATTTTATTATCGGAATAATCGTGATGGTCTATGTGATGAGTATTCAGGAGACTCTTGCAGGACAGAGCAAAAAGATAATATATGCTGTCTGCAAGCCAAAGACAGGCAATATCATCATTGAGACGATCAGAAAGACAAATGAGATTTTTGGAGGCTTCATAAGCGGTAAGATTATAGATTCACTGATTATAGGTGTGATTGCATATTTCGGATGTCTGATTTTAAGGATTCCATCATCGGTGCTCGTTGCAGTGATTATCGGCGTCACAAATGTGATTCCGGTATTCGGACCGTTTATCGGTGCAATTCCATCGTTACTCATAGTAGTAATTCAGAGTCCGTGGCATGCGCTTTATCTTCTGATATTTATTGTCGTGCTGCAGCAGGTGGATGGCAATATAATAGGGCCTAAGATACTTGGCTCATCTACCGGTCTTTCGACCTTCTGGGTTATGTTTGCCATACTAATCGGCGGAGGAATGTTTGGTTTTCTTGGAATGTTACTTGGTGTTCCAACCTTTGCTGTGATATACTATATTGTGAAAAGAGTTGTTAATTATGCTCTCAGGAAAAAGAAGCTTCCTGAGGACACAAGGGATTATACAAAGACAACAGGCGTAGATACCAAAAATAATAAGCTTAAATACGAGTAGGTGAAATAAGTGGATAAATACGAATACAATCTCAAGCTGGATCAGATAAAAGCCCTAAGCGCCGAGGAGGGCTATATGAGCGCAGCAGAGATTGCGGATAGCATAAATTGGAACAAAATTAAAAATGTAAATACACTCGTTAAAATCGGCGAAATCTACGAGAAGGCCGAAAGATACCAGGATGCAAGGGACATACTTTTAATGGCCTATGACCGTTCACCAATCGGCAGGATGATTATATACAGACTGGCTGAGGTCGCCATCAAGATGGGTGATTATGATGCTGCTACAGAGTATTATGATGAGTTTGTTGAGATAGCGCCTCATGATGATATGAAGTATGTATTAAGATATGCCATCAAAAAAGGGCAGGGAGCTTCATTTGATGAGCTTATCACTATTCTTGAAGAGTACAAGGATGAAGAATACACTGAGGAGTGGGCATATGAGCTTGCATATCTATACCACAAGGCCGGAAAAGCCGATAAGTGTATAGATGCCTGCGATGAGCTCATTCTGTGGTTCGGAGACGGACCATATGTGGAGCGCGCGCTGGAGCTTAAGATGCTTTATCAGCCACTTACCAAGGCTCAGGAGGAAAAGTACAGACGCTTCAAGGCAGAGAAGGAAAAGCCGGCTAAGACAGAGGATACGGCTGAGGTCACCGAGATAGGTGCCATGGAGATGGTAAAGGGCGGAGAGATAGTGCATGATGACGTAACTATTCCGCAGATTACTGTAAATCAGGAGAAGTTCAATACTGTAAATTTACAGCAGGAGATTGCCAAGGGTATGCAGCAGATCATGGAGGCCAAGGGCAAGAATGAAGTTGCTGATACGATGGATACCATCAAAAAGATAGTTGAGGATATTCCTTATCTCAAGCTCGAAAAGGAGCAGGAAGAGTATGTACAGCAGCCGGAAGAGACAGAGCATATCGCTACAGATGAAGAGATAGATGGTTCACTTAAGTTGAATTTCAAGGAGCTTTTGGGTGAAGACGCTGACGGACAGATGTCTATGGTCATGAGTGAAAAGACTCAGCTTGAGCATCAGATTACAGGACAGATGTCTATACAGGATGTGCTTGAAGAATGGGAAAAGACCAGACATGCGGCTGAAATTGCACTTAAAGAGGCTGAGCAGCAGAAACTTGAGTCAGCTAAGGCAAGAGCACTTCAGGAGGCAGGAGACATCATGGAGAGACTAAATGATGTCATTCCAAAGCTGGATGCAGGTGTCACTCCGAAGGAACTTCTTGAGGAGGAGTATTTGAAGGTCCCGGTTGATATTATAGAGCAGAAAGCTGCCGTGAAGGAGCCTGAAGAAGAGCAGAAACCGGATATGCAGGAGCTTTATGCAGAGGAGACTGTGGATGAAGTACAGGAGCCGCAGGAAGCACCTGAAGATACTATAGACGAAGCACAGGAGCCGCAGGAAGCACCGGAAGAGGCTATAGAAGAAGCTATAGAAGAAGTGCAGGAGTCACGGGAAGTACCTGAAGAGGCTGCAGATGAAGCCAGGGAACCGGTTGGAGAGCCGGAGGATATAATTATGGCAGAGGAGTCTGAGAAAGACGAGATACTCATGCAGCCGACTACCATGATGCCTGAAATAACAGATGATATGTTAAATGTCGATGATGATACATCAGATGATGAGACTTCACAGGAGAAAGAAAACGTTTCTGAGAAGAGAGATTTTGATCATGTGACATCATTTATCGAGCAGGAAATAGCCAAGATGACAGCAAAGAATCCGGGACTGGAGAAGAAGCTGGATATGGCTAAGACAAGAAAAATGCCGGATATTTCATTGCCGGAGGATTTAGACAGCGAAGAAGATGACTCGAAATTGAAAGAAACAAAACATATAAAAGAGCTTACAAGCGAACAGAAAGCTATATTTTCATATTTCATACCGGTAAAGGGTATGGAGGATCAGATTTGCAAGGCATATAATGCAGTGCTTGATCATTTCAACAGGAAAGAAAACGCATCCACAGGCAACCTCATTATACAGGGAGAGCAGGGTTGCGGAAAGACAATGCTTGCTACAAGCTTTATAAAGGTATTACAAAAAGATGGTGAACAGCTCACAGGAAAGATGGGAAAGATTGATGCTGCCGCACTCAATAAAAAGGATGTGCAGCAGGTAGTCAGAAAGATAACAGGAGGCTGTCTCATCATAGAAAGAGCCGGTGATATCGACCGCAGTATAGCGGCACAGCTATCATTTTTGATGGAGCATGATATTACAGGAACACTCTATATACTTGAGGATACATCAAAGGGTATAAAGAAGGCACTCTCAATGGATGAGGGCTTTGCATCCAAGTTCACGGAAAAGATATCGGTCCCTATTTTTACAAATGATGAACTCGTATTGTTTGCCAAATCGTACTCTGCAGAGCTTGGGTACAAGATAGATGAGATGGCTATTCTGGCATTGCATAACAGAATCAGCAATATTGAGAGGATAGACCAGGCTACCACTCTGACAGAGGTCAAGGATATAATTGACGAGGCTATAGACAGGGAGGCTCACAGCGGACTTAAGAAGGCTATAAGTATTCTGACAGCCAGGCGATATACAGATGATGACCGAATTGTACTCAAAGAGGATCATTTCAGGGAAAAATAAATACTTATGGGGGGTATATATATGTGTAATTTTACAGCAATGGATTGTTACCTGTTTGGTCAGGCAACACACTATGATATCTACAAGAAGATGGGCGCTCACTTAGCTGAGCGCAAAGGAAAAAAAGGAGTGTGCTTTGACGTCTGGGCGCCACATGCGAGGGAAGTATACGTGTTTGGTGAGTTTAACGACTGGAATGAGACCAGTCATGAGATGAAGCGTGTAGAGCCGGAAACCATGGGAGTGTATGAGCTTTTTGTACCTGGAGCGCAAAAGGGTCAGATGTATAAGTTTATTATAGTCACTGAACAGGGTGATAAGCTGTACAAGGCGGATCCATACGCAAACTACGCAGAGCTTCGTCCGGGAACAGCGTCAATCATCACAGATATCGAGCACTTCACATGGACTGACAAAGAGTGGATGGATAAGAGAGCAGCAAAGTCAGATGCTGATGTATATTCTTCACCTATGGCTATATATGAGTGCCATCCGGGCTCATGGATGAGACATCCGGGCAGGGATGATGATGGCTTTTATACATACAGGGAGCTTGCAAAATCACTCATATCCTATGTAAAAACTATGGGATATACACATATTGAGCTTATGGGTATTTCAGAGTATCCGTTTGATGGTTCATGGGGATATCAGGTGACAGGCTACTATGCACCTACATCGAGGTATGGAAAGCCTGAGGATTTTGCATACTTTGTTGATCAGTGCCATAAAAATAATATCGGAGTAATACTCGACTGGGTACCTGCACATTTCCCAAAGGATGCGCATGGACTTGCCAATTTCGACGGAACAGCCACATATGAGTATGCAGACCCAAGAAAGGGAGAGCATCCTGACTGGGGCACAAAGATATTTGACTACGGTAAGAATGAAGTAAAGAACTTCCTTATCGGAAGTGCATTGATGTGGATAGAAAATTACCACGTAGACGGACTTCGTGTGGATGCAGTTGCGTCAATGCTTTATCTTGACTATGGAAAGAACGACGGACAGTGGGTGCCAAACAAGTTTGGAGGAAATAAGAACCTCGAGGCAGTAGAGTTTTTCAAGCATATCAATACACTCATACTTGGAAGAAATCACGGAACTGTAATGATAGCCGAAGAGTCTACCGCATGGCCAAAGGTAACAGGCAAGGTAGAGGAAGACGGACTGAACTTCAGCTACAAATGGAACATGGGATGGATGCATGACTTCCTTGATTATATGAAGCTGGATCCATATTTCCGTAAAAATAACCACAACAAGATGACATTTGCGATGAGCTATAATGAGAGTGAGAAATATATTCTGGTACTGTCACATGATGAGGTGGTACATCTGAAGTGTTCTATGCTCAACAAAATGCCGGGCTTAGAAGGGGATAAATTCAAGAACCTCATGGCAGGATATGCATTTATGATGGGACACTGTGGAAAGAAGCTTCTTTTCATGGGACAGGAGTTTGCACAGAAGCAGGAGTGGAGTGAGGAAAGAGAACTCGACTGGTATCTGCTTGAGAATCCGGAGCATAAAAAGATCCAGAACTGGGTAAAGGAGCTGCTTCACCTCTATAGGAGAAACCGCTGTCTGTATGAGCTGGATTCAAGCTGGGAAGGCTTTGAATGGATAAATGCAAACGATGCAGACAGAAGCATCTTCAGCTTTATCAGAAAGAGTAAGGATGGCAAGAATAATATGCTCTTTGTCATCAATTTCACACCGGTGGAGAGACCTGATTACAGAGTCGGAGTGCCAAAGCACAAGACATATCAGCTTGTTTTAGATAGTGAGGATCCTAAGTTTACCGGTAAAACGGTACAAGAGCCTGTAAAGAAGGCTGCAAAGGGCAGAGGCAAAGCAAAACAGTCATACAAGAAGCTGGATTATAAGGCAGTCAAATCAGAGTGTGACGGCAGACCGTTTTCATTTGCTTATCCACTTGCGCCTTATGGAGTTGCTGTATTTAAATACTAATATACCGGTAAACAGCAGGGTAAAGGACCGCGCCAATTTAAGGCGCGGTCTTTATTTTTGTGTATTATATGTCGATATATAGTAAAAAGATAACTATTCAGGACCACTGAGAACAAAAAAACTGATGCGTCATGCTTGCATGTAAGCAGCAGATTTTCTTGTTCTCAAGGTGGTTCTGAACAGTTGGATAAAAAATACGAGGTATGAATATCCATAAATAAAGGCTGCAGAGATGGTATATATGCAGGGCACGGAGCAGGAAATATGCAGATAGAGAATTTGATTAATAAAAGCACAGATACGAAAAATACGGACACAAAAACCATAAATGATATGACAGCGGGTATGCGTGTTTCAGACTATATAAAGACAGACAGCAGTGACAATATGTCAAAAAAGGCGGCTGTTGTCGGTTCGTCAAACTCTGTTGATATGTCGGATACTATATATGCAAGACCACAGGCTAAAAACGAAGCCGGGAACAACGATGGCACAGATATGGCAGAAAATCTGCTAAATGACATGAATCAGACCTCAAAAAACAGGCGAAATGATATGATTGTCACTGCAAGCACCACCACGAGTGATGATTACAAAGCTGCAAAGGATGACGGCTACGATGTCATTGTCACTGAGACCGATAAGATAAAAGCAGTGCTGGCAAAGGCAGGTGTAGATATATCCATATATGGAGATGATCTGAGCAGACAGCAGCTTACAGACATCACGGGAAGCCAGACTGAAGCGGCCATGCTTATCAATCAGATGAAAGCATATGATATTCCTGCTACAGATGACAATATAAAGGCAGGTACAGATGCCATAGACCGGGCAAAGAGCCTTACAAATATATCCAATGAGACAAAGGCATATCTGGTCAGAAATAACATGAATCCGACGGTTTCCAATGTATACAAGGCTACGTACAGCAGCAGTCAGGTACAAGATTACAGGCAGAAAACCAAAATGACGGAGATATCAGATGAGCTGTTTGAGGAGCTTAAGCCACAGCTTAAACAGATATTAGAGGAAGCTCATATAGACAGTAGTGATGAGAATCTGAATCAGTGCAGATGGCTGATAGATGAAGATATAGCCGTTACACCTGACAATGTGCTGCTTGCGAATCAGGTAGACTGCATCAATGCAGCAGAAGAAAATGTGAGCAGTGATTTTTATGCAAGGGCAGTGACAGAAGCACTGGCAATGGGAAAAAAGGCTACAGATGCCACTATGTCACAAGATGGTCTGACATTTGACATGGCAAAGAAAGCCTGTGATGTATTAGGTGAGGCGACCGCAGATGACATTGTCACATTAGAGTCAGATAACATACCTGTCACGATAGAGAATCTGTCAAAGCTTATAGCTGCAAGGGGCAGGGATAGTGCAGCATCGCAAGCCTCAGCGAATAAAGCTGCGGATAATCAGATTACAGACAGCCGGGAAGCAAGGCTTGTGACAGCTCAAAGAAAGCTTGAGGAAGCGAGACTTTCCATGACAGCAGAAGCCAACCTTTCACTCATAAAAAAAGGAGTTTCAATAGACACAGAGCCTATTGAACGTGTAGTGGAGCTGCTTAAGCAGCAGGAAAATAAATACTACGGAGCGCTGTTTGGTGAGAGCAGTGTAGAGGCATCTGATGATAGGGTACGTATGTACAATAATGTCTGTGATATTTTCAATCAGATGAAGCAGCAGCCGGCGTATGTACTGACCTTGGAATCCGCTGATGACACTGTGTATGAGCTGTATACAGCAGGCAAAGCAATGAAGCAGTCATTAGAAGCAGCAGCCTCAGGATATGAGACTCTTATGACATCACCGCGGGCAGATATGGGAGACAGTATATCAAAAGCATTTCAGAATGTGGATGATATACTTAAAGAGCTTCAGATAGATACATCTGAAAGCAATCGCAGGGCTGTGCGGATACTTGCGTACAACAGTATCGACATCACAGAGGACAATATAAAGCAGATAAAGTCTGTAGATGAGCAGGTGCAGAGAGCATTCAGCGATATGACACCGGCGGTGACGATTGAGATGATAAAAAGAGGCATATCACCGCTTGATATGAGCATGAGTGACATAAGTGACACTGCCAGACGGATAAAATCAGAAAATCCTGACGAAAGAGATGAGAAATTCAGCGAGTTTCTCTGGAAGCTTGAAAAGAAAAATGAAATCTCAGAGAAGGAAAGAGACTCATATATAGGCATATACAGGCTTATTTCACAGGTGGAGCAGTCAGATGGTGCTGTGATAGGCTCACTTGTTAATCAAGGAGCAGATATTACAATGAAAAATCTGCTTACAGCGGTCCGGGTACGAGGAAAGAGTGCCATGGACTATAAGGTGGACGATACCTTTGCCGGAGTGGACAGTGTAAGCAGGGGCATTAAAATTGACTCACAGATAGAAAGCGCATATCATACAAACTGCCTAAGGGATGTGCTTGATACACTTTCACCTGAGAAAATGGAGTTTGTGCAGTATGACAGCTGGCTTGATATGACTCCGGAGCAGTTAAGGCAGGCTGTATATGAGGCAGACGAGGATAACGCACTGTCAGAGCAATATGCCACAGAACAGCTAAGACAGTTCAATCAGGCAGTTTCGGTGCCTGAGAACGTATATGCTTTTCTAGAGAAATATGATGTAAAAACAACCGCGGTAAACCTCATGGCTGCGTCACGGCTAATGAAAAATCCGTCAGAGGCAGTAAGAAATCTCTGGGAGCATGGAGACAGTGCTACGGCAAGGGCTCTTTTGGATGAGACTTTAAGACGGTTTTCTGAGTCGGTCAAAAATCCAAAGGAACTTGCGCAGGCGCAGGAAACGCTAGCTGATACAGCAGAGCATGTTATGGATTCGATGATTATAGAGGATAGGCACACAGGTTCAATAGACCTCAGACAGATGAAGCTATTATGCAGTCAGCTAAGGATAGCTTCAAATATGTCGAGACAGGAAAACTATATTGTACCAATAGAGACTGCAGACGGGGTCACAGGTATGAAGCTTCGCATAGTAAGAGGCGAGGATAAAAAGGGCATGGTTGACATATTCCTTGAGGATAAAAAATGCGGCAGAGTAGCTGCATATTTTGAGGCAAAGGAAAACTCAGTATCTGCGATGATAGTCACAGACGATGAGCAGACCAAAAAGCTGTTTGAAGACAATATCACTACGTTTGAGTCAGAAATAAGTGATGGTGAACAGAGCGTGCACATAGACGTGGCATTGGAGCATGATATATCTGCAAAAGAGCCTATGGCATCAGATACGAAATCGGCTACTGAGTCAGAAAAGCAGCTTGATGGCAGCGAAAGAGTCCAGACCACCAGACTATATCACATCGCAGAGCAGTTTATTGTAAATGTCCAGAGGGTGATTGCGCAAGATAGTCTGTAACACCGATATATATTGCATGTGCCAGGTCATCCTGATAGTTTTTGTCAGTAAGAAGAAGTGTCTCAGCAGGATTACTCAAGAATCCACATTCTACGATTACGGTCGGGGATGTGGATTTTTTAAGTATAAAGTATTCTTTATTGGGCTTAATGCTTCGTGGCTTTGCGACACAAAGAGAAGTGTTTAAAGCTCCAAGAACAGAGGATGCGAGCTCTTTTCCTGCATCAGAGGCTTCATAATAGAATACCTGTGGACCGCAGCTTGAACTGTCCTCAAAACTGTTTTGATGGATACTGATGCTGACTGCCACATTGCTCTTGGACATCAGGGCAGTTCTCTTTGTCAGATCATCTGTCTTTGGATGCTTGGAATTATCCGGGGCGAGGTCGCAGTCGGTGGTTCTGGTCATGACAACAGTAAAGCCTCTGTTTTCAAACAGCTGTTTAAGAGCCATTGCAATACTCAGGTTGACATCCTTTTCCATGACGCCGGAGGTGGAAATCTTACCGGGATCACTTCCACCATGTGCTGGTTGTAGTTTACGCAAATTGTGATATGTATTCCCCAGTATATATGGGGAGTTAGAAATGTATTGAGATTAGATAGCCTTTTTCTCCAAGTCCTCACAGTAAACGCTTGAAAATAAATGTTCCAGTTCATTTCCGAAGTTGTATGAGATTTTAAGTTTGCGGTTTTCATAAACTGTTATCTGGTCTATCATTTCCACAATAATATCTCTGTCTAATTCTTCAATGTCTTTCAGTTCCAACAACCGCCTTAACCACGGTGTTTCAAAAACATCTTCTGTTACACTTTCCTTTTTCTTTTCTTTCAGCGTTTCAATCTGTTTGGAGTAAAGCGTTTCTTTTTGTTGATAGTCCTCTCGATAAGAAAGAAATTCTTCTTTAGAAATCAGTTCGTCTTTGTAATCTTCATAAATTGACTTTTTCAACTTCTTCACTCTTTCAAGCTCTGCTTTTAACTTTGTCAGTTCTATGTCTGTTGATTTTCTGATTTTTGTTGCTGTGAAAGATTGTGATTTTACAAGTTCCTGCAAGTTCTCTACATTGCGGATAATCTGCTTTAAATCTCCCAGCACAATATCATTCAATACTTGAAACGGGAGCGTGTGCGGAGTGCAATAATCTTTTCCACTTCTTTTGTAAGTTCCACAATAAAATGAATAGGACTTACTTCCGTCAGCACGTCGCCAGAAATTTTTCATCATTGCCCGACCACAATCGCCACACTTGATAAAACCTGCAAAGATATTTTTATTTGTTTCCAAGTCAATATCCCTATGCTTCTTTGTCAGCAGTTTTTGTACCTTATCCCACAGTTGACGGTCTATAATCGGTTCATGTGTATTTTCAACCCTTATCCAGTTTTCTTTCTCAACTGGACGCTGTTTGCTTCTCATACGTTGATGTTTCTTTCCTTGTACCATATTTCCAATATAAAGCTCATTTTGTAACATCACTTTAATCGTGGAATACGTCCAATAAGAAGTTTTCTCTAAACGATTGCAATTTTTGTAATTTTCGCCGTTGAGCTTTTTATATTCCGACGGACAAAGGATACCCTCTGCATTTAGTATTTTGGCAATGCTTTGTTTTCCTATTCCTTGTGCATACATAGTAAATACTCTTTTTACAACTTCGGACGCATATTCATCAATCACAAGTTTATTTTTATTTGCAGGAGATTTCTTATAACCATAACTTGTAAAAGCTCCGATAAATTCTCCTGCTTTCTGCTTTGATTTTACAGTCGCTTGAATTTTATTAGAAATATCTCTGGCATACTGTTCGTTGAATATATTTTTAATAGGAAGTAACATATCGTATGCCTGCTTCATACTATCAATATTATCTGTTACAGAAATAAAACGAACATTAAGCTCTGGAAATATTCTTTCCAAATATCGCCCCGTATCAATGTAATCTCGTCCAAAACGGGAAAGGTCTTTTACAACAACACAATTTACCTTGTTATCTTCAATGTCAGCAATCATTCTATGAAAGTCTGGTCTATCGAAATTCGTTCCCGTAAAACCGTCATCAATATAAACATCATATAAGATAAAGTCATCATGCTTATTCACATATTCTGTTAAAAGTTTTCTCTGATTTCCTACACTATCGCTTTCTTCCTTATCTCCGTCCTCTCGTGATAATCTGATATAAATAGCTACGTTAAATAAGTTTGAACCTTTTTGATAAATCATTTTTCCACCTATTCAACTGCCGTACCTATGATAATATTATACCATAAAGTACGGCTTCTTTCCATTGTTTTCAAGGGTTTTACCCTCTTGATAGTCCTTTTTTTACATGAGATTTCACGATACGGACAAGCAATTCCTCTACGGAAAATTTACCTAAAAATTCCCGTTCTACGATATATTGTGCAGGTTCTTTTTTAGCCAAGTTATCAGCCCCCTTAGTCAGCTATCTATTCTCAACATACGCACATAGGCTTATCCAATATGCGTATTTTTCACAATGTTACAGAAGCAGACAGACGGCTTTGGAAAGCTCCGTTAGTATCTCAACTATTCCCATTCTTGTGGGCAGAACCGCACCATGCGGACGTATCATTATTCTGTGAGGATAGGTCGTGGCAAAACGACTTTTCCAACAGTCGCTCTCGGATCACTGCGTGGGTCGCTCGCTTTCTTTTGAAAAGGTCGTGGCGTACAGTCCCCGTGGCTCGCTATCTCACAAACGTATCTGTCTGCTTTATTCAGTTGTCAAAGAGCTGTGGCGAAAGCGTGTTGCTTTCATGTAAAAGCAGGGGGCAGAGCAGGAAAGAGGGGATTGAACAAATCATGCTCTGCGGTTACTGCTTGTTATTCTTCTTCGATTTCTAAGGCAATATCAAACCCTAAAATCATTTTAATAATCTCTTGGAAGTCCCTCAAACAAAATTATTGCCTTATCATACTGTTCCTCTTCCATACATGATATAGCTTTCCTATACTGTTCCTGCTTCCTGATTTCTTTTAATTCCCTGTCCCACATCTCGGCTGTTTTCTCACTCTGATCACATTCTTTTAAAAAGCTCTATCCTCACACGGAAAAAGTTAAGCTGTTTATTACATCTATTTTTCCCCTTCATTCGCTTCCTCTATTGTCACACTCTCCTGTACCTGCATATCCGTATACTGAACACGAATAACTGCCTGCGGCCAGTTTATGCTGACCATTGCTGTTTTGTCTTTCTCATCTCCTGCTTTCCGGATAAGCTCCAGCAATTCCTTCAATACTTCCTTTGTCAGATAACCGCCTCTCCAGTGAAAAATAAGTACCCTGCCTTTCTTCGCCGCCTGCAAAGAACGTTTATACACATCCTCTTTCTTAGTAAAAGAAAGCTTCTTCTCCTTATAGTAAAAGTGCTCATGATCACCGCAGTGAGGCGCCGGCGCAATAAGAGGCTCATGATCCCTGAAAATCTGTGAATCATCCAGATTGAAATAATCATAGCGGATTTCAGAAGTTTCACGATCTTTTCCCAGGGTATTATCAAAGGTCGCATCCAGATGATAATATGTACCTCCTATTTTTACAATATTCCATGTGTGGCGATACTTAATTCCCTTCTCAGGATTATTTCCACAGATTGCAATCACACACCAGACTCCCAGTGCATCTAACAAAACCTTTACTGCTTTTGCAATTCCCTCACAAACACCAACTCCTTGCC
>ENA-OZLU01000051-OZLU01000051.1-human-gut-metagenome-genome-assembly--contig:-NODE-51-length-24675-cov-5.032738_pt1 | contig 24675 bp, 17 predicted proteins | sample MGYA00243865_ERZ653795 | MGnify/ENA primary metagenome ERZ653795 (study PRJEB26926, sample SAMN06164833) | human gut metagenome | biome: ENVO:00009003; feature: ENVO:2100002; material: ENVO:00002003... | reverse complement strand
ACACCGGTGCCGACATGGCACACTTTACAAAGCTTGGCGCTGCGGGTGTGCAGCTTGCTACCCGCTTTATCCCCACCTACGAGTGCGACGCCTCCCAGACCTATAAGGACGTGCTGCTGGCGGCAAAGCCGGAGGATGTGCGCATCATCCACAGCCCGGTGGGAATGCCCGGCCGCGCGCTGAACACCCCGCTGGTGCAGGCGCTGGCCGAGGGCAAACGCTTCCCGCCCAAGCACTGCGCCCGGTGTCTCAAGACCTGCGACCCCGCCGCCGTACCCTACTGCATCACTCACGCCCTCATCGAGGCGGTGAAGGGCAACGTGGAGGAAGGACTTTTCTTCTGCGGCGAAAACGTGGGTCGGCTTGACCGGATGCGCACCGTGCGCGAGCTGATGGACGAACTTGTGACCGAATGGAGGCAGAACTTATGAAGCTTGCCGTACTTTACGCCGGTCAGGGTGCACAGCACCCCGGCATGGGCAAGGAATTTTACGAAGCATCTCCCGCCTTCCGGGCGGCCTTTGACAGCGCAGCGCTGGATTTTGACCTGCACCGCGTCTGCTTTGAGGACCCGGACGGCGTTTTGAACCAGACCGAATATACCCAGCCCTGCATGGTGGCCTTTGCCTGCGGCGTGACCGCCGTGCTGGCCGAAAAGGGCGTAAAACCCGCCTATCTGGCGGGGCTTTCGCTGGGCGAATACTCCGCGCTGCAGGCAGCCGGGGTGTTCACCGCAAAGCAGGCCATCGAGCTGACTGCCTTCCGGGGCAAGGCCATGGCTGAGGCCGCAAAGGGCCTTGCCTGCGGCATGACCGCCGTGCTGGGACTGGACAGAGAAAAGCTGTCTGCCTGCTGCGAACAGGCGGCTGAGGCGGGCTGTGTGCAGATCTGCAACTACAACTGCCCGGGGCAGCTGGTCATCGGCGGCGAAAAAGCCGCTGTGGAGCAGGCTGCCGCGCTGGCAAAGGAAGCCGGTGCCCGCCGCTGTATCCCGCTGAAGGTCAGCGGCCCCTTCCACACAAAGCTGATGGCTCCCGCAGGGGATGCGCTGGCACAGCGCTTTGCGGGCGAAAACTTCGGCACCATGGAGACGCCGGTGCTGTTCAACTGTCTGGGACATGAAAAGGCCGAGACCGACAGCATCCCGCAGCTGCTGGTAAAGCAGGTGCAGAGCAGCGTCTACATGGAAGATACCCTGCGCCGCTTGGGTGAGCTGGGTGTGGACCACGTTCTGGAAGTCGGCCCCGGCAACGCCCTGAGCGGTTTTGTGAAAAAGACCCTGCCCGGGGTGGTCTGCACCGCAGTGGAGACCCCGGAACAGCTGGATGCGGTGCTGACCGCATGGAAGGAAGCAGAATGAGCGAAGAAAAGCTGACCCGCGCCGCCATTGTTACCGGCGGCAGCCGGGGCATTGGCCGCGCAGTGTGCGTGGCACTGGCAAAGCAGGGCTGCAATGTGGTGGTGAACTACTGCCACGGCGCAGAGCCTGCGGAGCAGACGGCAGCGCTCTGCCGCGCCGAGGGCGTGCAGGCGGTGACCGTGCAGGCAGATGTATCCACCGCCGAGGGCTGCAAGGCGCTGTTCGATGCCGCTGCCGAGGCCTTTGGCCGGGTGGATGTGCTGGTGAACAACGCGGGCATCACCCGGGACAACCTGATTTTGCGCCTGACCGAGCAGGATTTTGACGCAGTGCTGGACACCAACCTGAAAAGCGCCTTTCTCTGTTGCAAGGAGGCCGCCCGCCGCATGGTGCGCCAGCGCTATGGCCGCATCGTGAACCTTTCCAGCGTGGTGGCGCTGCGGGGCAACGCCGGGCAGACCAACTACGCCGCCAGCAAGGCGGGGCTTATCGGCCTGACCAAGAGCCTTGCCCGGGAACTGGCCGCGCGGAATGTGACCGTGAACGCGGTAGCGCCCGGCTTTATCGACACCGACATGACTGCCGTGCTGCCGGAGGCGGTGCGCACCGGCATGACGCAGGGCATCCCCGCAGGCCGCGCAGGCCAGCCGGAGGATGTGGCACAGGCAGTGGCGTTTTTTGCCGCAGAACAAAGCAGCTATCTCACCGGGCAGGTGCTCTGTGTGGACGGCGGCATGGCAATGTAAAGGAGAACCCTTATGGAAAAACGCAGAGTTGTGATCACCGGCCTTGGCACGGTGAACCCGCTGGGCAACAATGTGGCCGACAGCTGGGCAGCAGCCCGTGCCGGTAAATGCGGCATCGGCCCCATCACCCAGTTCGACACCACCGACTTCAAGTGCAAGCTGGCTGGTGAGGTAAAGGATTTTGACCCCGAGACCGTGGTGGACAAAAAGGAAGTCCGCAAGATGGCACGCTTTACCCTGCTGGCACTGGGCGCTGCCGCCGAAGCCATTGCAGACAGCGGCCTTGATACCGAGGCCGAGGGCAAGGACATCGGCGTCATCCTGTCCAGCGGCATCGGCGGTCTGCCCACGATCGAGGAGCAGCACGCCCGCGGCGAGGAAAAGGGCATGGAGAAGGTAAGCCCCTACTTTGTGCCCATGGCCATTGCCAACATGGCGGCGGCACAGGTGGCCATCCGCTTTGGTCTGAAGGGCATGTGCACCTGCCCGGTCACGGCCTGCGCCGGCGGCACCAACGCCGTAGGCGACGCCTTCCACCGCATCCGGGACGGCTACGAGCCGGTGATGGTCTGCGGCGGCGCGGAAAGCTGCATCAGCCCCTTGGGCATCGGCGGCTTTACCAGCATGAAGGCACTTTCCACCGCCACCGATCCGGACGCTGCCAGCCTGCCCTTTGACGCCCGCCGCGGCGGCTTTGTCATGGGTGAGGGCAGCGGTGTGCTGGTGCTGGAAGAACTGGAGCACGCAAGAGCGCGCGGCGCACACATCTATGCCGAGGTGGTGGGCTACGGTGCCAACTGCGATGCCTATCACTTTACTGCTCCGGCTCCCGGCGGCGCAGGTGCCATCGACTGCATGAAGCTGACACTGGCCGATGCAGGCATTGCCCCGGAGCAGGTGGATCACATCAACGCCCACGGCACCGGCACCCACATGAACGATGCCTGCGAGACGGCTGCCATCCATGCCGTGTTCGGTGAGCACGCAAAGCAGCTGACCGTGGTCAGCACCAAGAGCATGACCGGCCATCTGCTGGGCGGCGCGGGCGGCATCGAGGCCGTGTTTACCGCGCTGGCGCTGCGGGACCAGTTCGCCCCGCCCACCATCCACTACGCCCAGCCCGACCCGGAGTGCGATCTGGACTATGTGCCCAACACCGGGCGGCAGCAGGAAATGCAGTACGCGCTGAGCAACAGCTTGGGCTTTGGCGGCCACAACGCCTGCATCGCCTTGCGCAGATGGGAGGGCTGACCCATGGCAGAACCCCGTACCGTGCGTGAAAACGCCAACACCCTGAGCAGCGTGCAGATTGCAGAAATTCTGCCCCACCGCTACCCCTTTGCCCTCGTGGACCGTGTTCTGGACTACGAGCCGGGGCAGTGGGCCATCGGCCGCAAGTGCGTCACCCGCAACGAGGAATTCTTCAACGGCCACTTCCCGGCGCAGCCGGTCATGCCCGGCGTGCTGCTGCTGGAAGCATTGGCACAGACCGGCGCTGTGGCAGCGCTGAGCCTGCCGGAAAACAAGGGCAAGCTGGCACTGTTCGGCGGCATCAAGAGTGCCCGCTTCCGCAAGCAGGTCACCCCCGGGGACGTGCTCACCCTCCACTGCGAGCTGGTACAGCAGCACGGCGCTGTGGGCGTAGGCAAGGCCTCGGCATGGGTGGACGGCAAGTGCGCCGTCACCGCAGAGCTGACCTTTGTGCTGACCGACGCAGCAGAATAAAATGAATGAAAAAGAGATAGGCGATCCCTTTCGGGAAAGCCTATCTCTTTTTTGTGTCTGTTCCGGTCGGTTTACTCTGCGGCAGCTGTCCCGGCGTCTGCTTCAGCAGTGGGGGCAGACTCTGCCGTGGCGGTTTCTGTTGGGGCGGTCGCTGCCTGTTCCTTCTCCATCCACTCCCGCACGCGGTCGGGGCGGTTGGTGATGTAGGCATCGGCGCTGGTGCGCAGCAGGCTGCGGACGGAATCTTCCGTGTCCACCGTCCACAAAGACACCTTGATGCCCATCTCGTGCAGTTTGTCAATGAAACCGGCGTTTTTGTAGGCGGTGTGGTACTCACAGCTGACCCACTCCGGCACAAAGTCCAGACTGCTGATATAGGCGGGCAGATCCCGTTGCGACAACAGGTTTTTATAGATCTCGTTCAGGCTCTCGCCGGGAAAGTTTGCCCGCAGCATACTTACCTTATCGCTCATCCAGCGGGTCATCCAGCTGCAATTTTCCTCGTCTGCTGCGCTCTCCGGCAGGGCAGCGTCCATGGCATCCATGTCGTCTATGCCGTTGGTCAGTCCCAGATCCTTCCAGATGATGGGCGGCGGCAGCAGCATGCTTTCCAGCTCGCCGTATACCAGTGCACCCACCCGCAGTTCGGGCAGCAGCTGCTTTGCCTGCCGCAGCAGCGCGTGGTTGAAGGAAACAAGGATCACCTGTTCTACCATCTCGGTCTGCTGCAGCACCTCCAGCACCCGGGGCACAAAGTCCGGGTCGTTGTCCATGGTGGATTTCAGTTCCAGATGCACGGTGCATCCCGGCATCTGCCTGCACAGTTCCATGGCCTCCTGCAGGGTGGCGATCTTCTCGTCCTGAAAGATGGCGTCCTTCCAGCTGCCAAAATCCAGTTCCTTTAAATCGCCCATGGTCATATCGTAGATCTTGCCGGAAATATCCGTGTGCAGATCGATCATATAGTCGTGGTGGATCACAAGCCCGGCGTCAATGGTCTGCTGTACGTCCATCTCTACGCCGTCCGCGCCAATCTCCATGGCTTTTTTAAAGGCAGTCAGGGTGTTTTCCGGTGCAAGATAGGAAGCACCGCGGTGTGCAATGATTTGTGGTGTCATAAATTTTCTCCGTTATCGGTTCGTCCTCACACGTTTACGCCCCGGCGCTGCCATACCGCAAACAGTGCCGGGGCGCTTGCTCAGGTCAGGTCCTCGCCGTCTGAAGCGATGACCTTTTTATACCAGTAAAAACTGTCCTTCCGGCTGCGGGCAAGGGTGCCGTTGCCGTCGTTGTCCTTGTCCACATAGATAAAGCCGTACCGCTTTTTCATCTCGCCGGTGGAGGCGCTCACAAGGTCGATGGGACCCCATGTGGTGTAGCCCATCAGCGGCAGACCATCCTCATTGACGGCCTTTTCCATCTCCTCGATGTGCGCCCGCAGGTAGTCGATGCGGTAGCTGTCGTGGATGGAGCCGTCCGGCTCTACGGTATCCACCGCACCCAGACCGTTCTCCACGATGAACATAGGCTTTTCGTACCGGTCGTAAATGGTGTTCAGGGTCACCCGCAGACCCACCGGGTCGATGGCCCAGCCCCACTCGCTGACTTTCAGGTAGGGGTTCTTCACCGATGCAGACACGGCGTTGCCTTCCGCATTCTCTGCCGCCATCAGCTCCTTATCCACCGTGATGCAGCGGCTGGAATAGTAGCTGAAGGATACAAAATCCACCGTGCCCTCCCGCAGCGTGCGGTCGTCCTCGGACTGTGTGTGCAGCTGCACCCCGGCGCGCTCCATCCGCTTTTTAGCCCACACGGGGTAAGCGCCGCGCACCTGTACGTCAGTAAAGAAGTAGTTGTCCCGGTCTGCCTCCTGCGCCGCCCGCACATCCTCCGGGGCGCAGGTGCGGGGGTAGAACTGACCCGCCGCCAGCATACAGCCCACCATAGCGTCCGGCATTTTTTCGTGCGCCAGCTTTACCGCCTTTGCGCTGGCCACCAGCTCGTGATGGGCGGCCTGATACTTGACCTGCTCCACATTCTCGCCGGGGTGGAATACCAGCCCGGCGCCGGTAAAGGACAGGTGCAGCAGCATGTTGATTTCATTAAAGGTGAGCCAGTACTTCACCTTGCCCTTGAAGCGGTCGAACAGCACCTCGCAGTAGTGGACATAGGCGTCCACCATGCGGCGGTCTTTCCAGCCGCCGTATTTTTTGATGAGGGCAATGGGAGTGTCAAAGTGGCAGATGGTGACCAGCGGCTCAATGCCGTACTTATGGCACTCGTCAAAAATGCTGTCGTAGAAGGCCAGTCCTGCCTCGTTGGGCTGAGCATCGTCGCCGTTGGGCAGGATGCGGGTCCATGCAATGGACAGCCGGAAGCACTTGAAGCCCATCTCTGCAAACAGGGCGATATCCTCTTTATAATGGTGATACAGGTCAATGGCCTCGTGGCTGGGGTAGAAATGTGCGTCATCGCAGCCCAGCATTTCCATATAGCCCGTTGCCACCGGAAAACGGTCCGGGCCGAAGGGGGTCACGTCCACCGTTGCCAGACCCTTGCCGTCTGCCTGCCATGCACCCTCGCACTGGTTGGCGGCGGTAGCGCCGCCCCACAAAAAGCCCTTGGGAAATTTGCCCATACTCTTTACCTCCTTGTTTACTTTTGCGCCCCTGCGGAGCGCAGATATACGCATACTACTATGATACCGCAACCGGCGGCGCTTGTCCATGACTGCATTTTGCAAAGGTGCGTGCATTTGGGGATAAAGTACGACTTTTATCGTCAAAACGCCGAAATTTCCTACTGTTTTTTGCGCACTTTTCACGATAAAAACACAAAACTTGCCTGTTTTTCTTTTATTCTGTTCCTTTTAAACCGCGCGGCAGTATGGTAGAATAATAGGGTAAGAACTGCGCTGCGCTGCTGCGCTGCTGAGAACATGGAAAAATGGAGTGTTTGATTATGACTGAGTTCAAACCCATCAAAGAAGGCAAAGTCCGCGAGATCTACGACAATGGCGACAGCCTGATCATGGTTGCCACCGACCGCATTTCTGCGTTTGACGTCATCCTGAAAAACAAGGTCACCAAAAAGGGCACCGTGCTCACCCAGATGAGCAAGTTCTGGTTCGATTACACCCGCGATCTGCTGCCCAACCACATGTTGAGCGTGGATGTGCAGGATATGCCGGAGTTCTTCCGCCAGCCCCAGTTCACCGGCAACAGCATGATGTGCCGCAAGCTGACCATGCTGCCCATCGAGTGCATCGTGCGCGGCTACATCACCGGCAGCGGCTGGGCAAGCTACCAAAAGACCGGCAAGGTGTGCGGCATCCAGCTGCCCGAGGGCCTGCAGGAGTCCGATAAGCTGCCCGAGCCCATCTACACCCCCTCCACCAAGGCAGAGATCGGTGACCACGACGAGAACATCTCCTACGAGCAGAGCATCGACGTGCTGGAGAAGAAGTTCCCCGGCCACGGTCTGGAGTACGCCACCAAGCTGCGGGACTACACCATTGCCCTGTACAAGAAGTGCGCCGAGTATGCACTGTCCCGCGGCATCATCATTGCCGACACCAAGTTCGAGTTTGGTCTGGACGAGGACGGCAACGTGGTGCTGGGCGATGAGATGCTGACCCCGGACTCCTCCCGCTTCTGGCCGCTGGAGGGCTACGAGCCGGGTCACGGCCAGCCCTCCTTCGACAAGCAGTTCGTCCGCGACTGGCTGAAGGCCAACCCCGACAGCAACTACGACCTGCCGCAGGATGTCATTGACAAGACCATTGCCAAGTATCTGGAGGCCTATGAGCTGCTGACCGGCAAAAAGCTGTAAGCGTATCCCGTATCCATAAAAACCAAGGCTGCTGCGGAAAATTTTCCGCAGCGGCCTTTTTTGCGCCCCGCCCTCTTGACAAGGGGCGGGGAGATGGGTAATATATGTATCGCATCAAACAGTTTCACATCGAACAACTTGAATAGAGGAAACCATTATGTGTACACAGCACCCTATTGAAGAGCCCTGCAAGCTGGACCCGCCGTGGGAAGGGCCGCAGGTCATCCCCGCCCAGCTGCACCGGGTGGATAACCTGATCTTCCGCAGGCTGAACCAGTTTTCCCGCGCCAACGGGGTAGAGCAGACCACCCCCATGCACGGGTGGATCATTGAGTATCTCTACCGCCACCGGGACGAGCCGGTGTTCCAGCGGGACATCGAGCGGGAATTTTCCATCACCCGCTCCACGGTGACGAACATTTTGCAGCTGATGGAGCGCAAGGGCTACATCCAGCGGCTGAGCGTACCGCAGGATGCCCGGCTCAAGCAGCTGGTTTTGACCGAGGAGGGCATCCAACGGCACGAAAAGACCCTGCTGTCCTTCCACCAGACCGACGACTATGTGGCCGGACTGCTGACCGAGGAGGAGAACGCAGAACTGCTGCGGCTGCTGAACAAGCTGCGGGAAGCACTGAAATAACGATTTTTTCCGTCAAAGCGCCGAAAAAGGACTTGTTAAATTAGCAATTATGAACATTTTACGAAACGTCTTGACATTTAAATTGTTATGTATAAAATTGTTTTGTACCAAACAAATAAATTCAACAGGAGGGAACTCAGATGATCAAAAAGCTTGTGTCGCATCTGGGCGAGTATAAAGCCGCCTCGATCAAGACACCGCTCTTTGCTGCGCTGGAAGCCATTATGGATGTGCTGCTGCCCACCATCATGGCCTTTATCATCGACCAGGGCATTGAAAAGGGCGATATGAACGCCATCATCCGCTACGGCCTGCTTACCTTTCTGGTGGCAGCCATTGCGCTGGTGCTGGGCGTGCTGGCGGGCAAGTACGCCGCCGAGGCATCCACCGGCTTTGCCGGAAATCTGCGCGATGCCATGTATGAAAACATCCAGCATTACTCTTTTTCCAACATCGACAAATTCTCCACGGCAGGTCTTGTCACCCGCATGACCACCGACGTGACCAACGTGCAGAACGCTTTCCAGATGATCCTGCGCATGTGCGTGCGCGCCCCGGTGCATCTGGTGTTTGCAATGTTCATGGCTGTGATCATCGGCGGCCCGCTGTCGCTGGTGTTCGTGGTGGCGGTGGCCTTTCTGGTGGCGGTGCTGGCTGCCATCATGATCCCTACCTTCCACATCTTTGACCGTGTGTTCAAGAACTACGATAACCTCAACGCCTCGGTGCAGGAGAATGTCTCTGCCATCCGCGTGGTCAAGAGCTTCGTGCGCGAGGGCTTCGAGAACGAAAAATATACTGCTGCCTGCGAGAGCCTGTACAAGCAGTTCGTCAACGCGGAAAGCCGCCTGAGCTTCAATAACCCCGCCATGCTGGTGGCGGTGTACGGCTGCAACATCGCGCTGAGCTGGTTCGGCGCAAAATATGTGCTGCACGGTGCTATTACCACCGGCCAGCTGAACGCCCTGTTCGGATATATCATGAACATCCTTATGGCACTGATGATGCTGAGCACGGCCTTTGTCATGATCGCTATGTCCGCCGCCTCTGCCAAGCGTATCGTGGAGGTGCTGGACGAGCACACCGACCTGCCCCCGGCAAAGCAGCCGGTGCAGCAGGTGGCAGACGGCAGCATCCAGTTCGACCACGTTACCTTCAAGTATAAACACGGCAGCGGTCAGCCGGTGCTGAACGATATCAGCTTTACCATCCAACCCGGCGAGACGCTGGGCATCATCGGCGGCACCGGCAGTGCAAAGTCCAGTCTGGTGCAGCTGATCCCCCGCCTGTACGATGCCGAGAGCGGTACCGTGCGGGTGGGCGGCGTGGACGTGCGGGATTATAACCTTGACGTGCTGCGCCGCGAGGTCTCCATGGTGCTGCAGAAGAATGTGCTGTTCAGCGGCACTATTCTGGATAACCTCCGCTGGGGCGATGCCAACGCCACCGAGGAAGAGTGCATCCGCATGGCAAAGCTGGCCTGCGCGGATGAGTTCATCCAGTGCTTCCCGGATAAGTACAATACATGGATCGAGCAGGGCGGTTCCAACGTGTCCGGCGGCCAGAAGCAGCGCCTGACCATCGCCCGCGCCCTGCTGCGCAAGCCCAAGGTGCTGATTTTGGACGACTCCACCAGCGCCGTGGATACCGCGACCGATGCCAAGATCCGCAAGGCCTTCCGGGAGGAGATCCCCGGCACGACCAAGATCATCATTGCACAGCGCATTTCCTCGGTGCAGGATGCAGACCGCATTCTGGTGCTGGAGAACGGCCAGATCAACGGTCTGGGCACCCACGCAGAGCTGCTGGCGACCAATGCCATCTATCAGGAGGTCTACAACAGCCAGACGCAGGGCGGCGGCGATTTTGACAAGCAGGGAGGTGCGCAGTAATGGCAGTAAAAGAAGTACATGGCCCCGGCCCGCGGGGCGCACGGGGGCCGCGCCCCAAGGTGGAAAACCCGGGCAAGCTGCTGAAGCGCATTATGGATGAGGTGTTCCGCAACTATCTGCCCCACTGCATCCTTGTGCTTGTCTGCATCGTGGTCAGCGCGCTGGCCAATGTGCAGGCCAGCCTGTTCTTGCAGACTTTGATGGACGATTACATCGTACCCATGACCCGCCAGCAGAACCCCAGCTTTGCACCACTGGCCGGTGCATTGGTGCGGATGTGCTGCATCTACCTTGTGGGCATTCTGGCCGCATGGGCCAACGCCCGCATCATGGTCAACGTAACGCAGGGCACGCTGCGCAATCTGCGCACCAAGCTGTTCACCCACATGGAAAGCCTGCCCATCCGGTATTTTGATACTCATCCTCACGGCGATATCATGTCCGTGTACACCAACGATGTGGATACCCTGCGCCAGATGCTCAGCCAGAGCATCCCGCAGCTGGTGTCCAGCGTCATCACCATCGTATCGGTGTTCTTCAGTATGTGTATGCTCAGCTGGCAGCTGACCATCGTTACCATGCTCATGGTGGCGCTGATGCTGTTCTGCTCCAAGCAGATCGCAAAAAGCTCCTCCAAGTACTTCATCCAGCAGCAGCGGGATCTGGGCAAGGTGAACGGCTACATCGAGGAGATGATGGAAGGCCAGAAGGTGGTCAAGGTGTTCACTCACGAGCAGCAGACCCTTGCCGGCTTCCGTGAGTTGAACGACCAGCTGAAGGAAAGCGCCAAACAGGCCAACGCCTTCTCCAACATCATGATGCCGGTCAACGCCCAGCTGGGCAACATCAGCTACGCCATCTGCGCGCTGGTTGGTGCAGCCATGGCCGTGGGCGGTGTCGGAGGCATGACACTTGGCACCGTGGTGGCCTTCCTCAGCCTGAACAAGGGCTTCAATATGCCCATCAGTCAGGTGTCCATGCAGGCCAACAGCGTCATCATGGCACTGGCTGGTGCGGAGCGCATCTTCAAGATGATGGACGAGCCCAGCGAGACCGACGAGGGCTATGTGACGCTGGTAAATGCCAAGTACGACCGCAATGACCAGCTGGTGGAAACTGCCGAGCGCACCGGCCTGTGGGCGTGGAAGCACCCCCACCACGATGGCACCGTTACCTACCACAAGCTGGCGGGCGATATTACCTTTACGGACGTGGACTTTGGCTATGTGCCGGAAAAGACGGTGCTGCATGACATCAACCTGTACGGCCGTCCGGGGCAGAAGATCGCCTTTGTCGGCTCCACCGGTGCAGGCAAGACTACCATTACCAACCTGATCAACCGCTTCTACGATATTCAGGATGGCAAGATCCGCTATGACGGCATCAACATCCACAAGATCAAAAAGGCCGACCTGCGCCGCTCGCTGGGCATCGTGCTACAGGACACCCACCTGTTCACCGGCACGGTGATGGAGAACATCCGCTACGGACGGCTGGAGGCCACCGATGAAGAGTGCATCGCCGCCGCCCGTCTGGCCAACGCCGATGGCTTTATCAAGCGTCTGCCGGAGGGCTACAACACCATGCTGACCGGCGATGGTGCCAACCTCTCGCAGGGACAGCGCCAGCTGCTGGCCATTGCCCGCGCAGCCGTGGCAGACCCGCCGGTGCTGATCCTGGACGAGGCGACCTCCTCCATTGATACCCGCACCGAGGCACTGGTGCAGCGCGGCATGGACGGCCTGATGTATGGCCGCACCAGCTTTGTTATCGCGCACCGCCTGTCCACCGTCCGCAATGCAGACTGCATCGTGGTGCTGGAACAGGGCCGCATCATCGAGCGCGGCAGCCACGATGAGCTGATCGCCAAAAAGGGCAAGTATTACCAGCTTTATACCGGTAATCTGGCCGAGAACTAAACAATTTCCCACCTTCTCACAAAGCCGCCGCACAGCCATGCCGCCGTGCGGCGGCTCTTTTTTACTCCTATGAAGAAGCAATTCTGGAAAATCCGCAGATTTTCCAGAATTGCAAATATAAAAATAATTTTCCGCTGAAGATGGCCAAAGCGCACGCGGCGGCCATTCAAAATCGTCCGCTCCACGGTATACAAATGCCCCGGGCTGTGCTAGAATGGAGCAAACGAGAAAAAGGCTGGTGAGTGTATGCACCCTCTGACGGAATATCCCCGCCCGGCCATGCGCCGGGACAGCTACGAGAACCTGAACGGCCTGTGGCAGTACGCCATCACCGCCTCGGCACAGCGCCCGGCGGGCTGGGATGGTGAGATCTTAGTGCCCTACGCGCCGGAGTGCCGCGCCTCCGGGGTGGGGCGCACATTGCAGCCCGGGCAGTGGCTGCACTACCACCGATATTTTGCGCCGCCCGCCGGGACGGGCGGCAGGGTGCTGCTGCATTTCGGCGCAGTGGACTACGCCTGCGCTGTGCAGGTGAACGGCCATCTGGTGGGCGGCCATCGGGGCGGCTACTGGCCCTTTACGCTGGATATCACCGCGCAGCTCAACGGCACAGGCCGCAACAGCCTGTGGGTGGCGGTGCAGGACCCCACCGGCCACGGCACACAGGCGCGGGGCAAGCAGACCTTGCAGCCCGGTGGGATGTTCTACCCCGCCCAGAGCGGCATCTGGCAGACGGTCTGGCTGGAGCGCGTGCCGGAAAATTACATCCAGTCTCTCACCGTTACGCCGGACTATGATGCCTGCACCGTGACCGTGAAAGCCCATACCTCTGCACCCGGCGGCGCGGCGAACCTGTGGGCTGTAGTGCGCGCCGGGGGCGTGACCATTGCCGAGGACTGGGGCAGCGATGAGGCCGGCCAAGACGGCACGGTGACGCTGCATATTGCGGACGAGTATTTCTTCCCATGGAGCCCGGACACGCCCTTTTTGTACGACCTGACCGTGGGCACTACGCAGGGAGAGGAAGAGCAGTTCGACACTGTGCACAGCTACTTTGCCCTGCGCAAGTGGAGCTGCGCACCGGACGCAAGGGGCGTGCTGCGCTTCTGTCTGAACGATAAGCCCATTCTGCTCAACGGCCTGCTGGATCAGGGCTACTGGCCGGAGGGACTGTACACCCCGCCCTCGGATGCGGCGGTGGAGCGGGAGCTGAGCGAGGTAAAGGCGCTGGGCTACAACCTGCTGCGCAAGCACGCAAAGATAGAGCCGCAGCGCTGGTACTACCACTGCGACAAGCTGGGACTTGTGGTCTGGCAGGATATGGTCAACGGCGGCAGCAAGTATAACCTGTGGTTCGTCACCTACCTGACCAATGTTTTGCAGCCGCTTATGCGCCGTCTGCCGGACAAAGCGCCCCTGTGGGGACTGCTGAGCCGGAGCAGCGAAAGCAGCCGGGAAGAATACCGCCGGGAGCTGGAAGATACGGTACAGGCGCTGCGCTGCCACCCCTGCGTGGGCTGCTGGGTGCCCTTCAACGAGGGCTGGGGACAGTACGATGCCGCCGGGGCAGTGCAGACCATCCGCACGCTGGACGATACCCGTCTTGTGGACGAAGCCAGCGGCTGGTACGATCAGGGCGGCGGGGATGTATACTCCCTGCACAACTACTTCTACCCCCTGCGGGTGCGCCCGCAGACCCGCACCGTGGCGCTGAGCGAGTACGGCGGCATTGCATGGCCCATGCCGGGGCACGAGCCGCCCCGCAAGACCTACGGCTACGGCACAGCCAAAAGCCGGGAGGAACTGACCGCCCGCTACAAAAAATTGCAGCTGGGCGCAGTGCTGCCGCAGCTGCAAAAGGGGCTTTCGGCGCTGGTGTACACCCAGCTGACCGACGTGGAGGACGAGGTGAACGGTCTGTTCACCTACGACCGCACCGCCATCAAGCCGGACGCCAACGCCGTCCGTTCGGTGAACGCCGCCCTTGCCGCAGAGTTTGCAAAAGTAATAAAATAAAAACAACGCCCGGGTTTTCCACCTTCCGCAGAAAGGGTGTGGAAAACCCGGGCGTGTTGTCTTACAAGGGTATCAGCTGTTGGCGCTGTTGGCGCTGGTGGCGTTTACGATCTTGGAAGCGGGCAGCTTACTCATGGCAGAGCTGCTCAGGGTGCTGTCCAGCTGGGCACCGTAGGCGGCAAGGGCATCGTTCAGCTCCTCGCCCTTCATGTCGCTCAAAATCTGGCTGCGCAGAGCATCCAGCGTGGAAACGCCCAGCGGGTCCAGACGGACGGCCAGCATCATGGCGTAGCCGGTGTACTGGATGGCGGCTGCCTGTCCGTAGGCAAGGCCGCGCAGGGTGTCGGCGGCACCCTCCTGCGTAAAGGCGTCGGTCAGGTCGCTCTCGCCCAGCAGGTCGGTCTGCAGGGTGCTGGTGGAGGGAACCTCTGCATCCAGCACGGCGCAAATATCGGTCAGTGCGCTGCTTGCGATGCTGTTAAAGGCGGCCATCTGGCTGGAGGCGTCCTCCGGGGCGGCGGCGTTGTAGCTGTCCGCAGCCTTCTGGGCAAGGGAGAGCATCTCGGCCTTCTGGTCATCGCTGGCAAAGGCGAAGGTGCTGGTGTTGTACAGGGGCACGGTGATAAAGCCGATCTCGTACATGGTGCTGTCCAGATGCTCGGTCAGCTCGCCGTCCTCCACAGGGGTCTCGCCGTCCTTGCCGTAGACAAGATCCAGCAGCAGGACCTGCTTGTACTGCAGCTGCTGGAACAGCTTCAAAGTCTCCAGCCCGATGCCGTTGGCAGTGTAGGCATCGCCGTAGTTATCCATCAGCTGCTGGGCGTAGCTGTCGGCGGCAGACTTCTGCTCCTCGGTCAGCTCGCCGCCCAGTTCGGCAAAGCGGGCATCCACAGCGGCAAGGGTCTGCAAGGTCTCAAGGGTCTTTTGCGCCACATAGTCCTTTACCACGGCGGTCTCGCCGGTGTCGGCATCGGTGGTGATGGTGGCCTTGAGGAAGGAATTCACCTTGCTGGTGTCCTGCTCAGAGTCCGCCAGCTGTGCAGCCTGCTGGTAGGCATCGTACTGCGCCAGCAGGTACAGGCCGCTGGTCACCTCAAAATCGCCGATCTTGCCCACGGTGTCCGGGGTGGAGAGTGCACAGCCCACAAGGCTGACGGTCAGTGCAAGTGCGCATACCAGCGCAAGCAGTTTCTTTTTCATGCGTTTTGCTCCTTATTTGTTTTTATAAAACCCTCTCAGTCACGCTTGCGCGTGCCAGCTCCCCCTGTTTGGGGAGCTTTTTCGCGTTCGGTGCCGGTCAGGATATCTGCCATAGCTTTCAGGATGTTTTGCAGCAGTTCCAGCGGCTTTTCGTCCGGCTGTAATACCACCGAGAGATAGGGCTTTGTGCCCGCCCCGGCGGTGACACGGCCATTGAAAGCTTGCAGCAGACCGCGGATCATGGCAAGGTCCAGCGTTTCCAGATTCAGCACGAGCGTATCCTTCTTCTGGGTCACCTCGTACACGCCTACGGCAGCGGCCTGTACGCGGACAAGGGAAACGTTGACCAGATCGCTCACCGAGGGCGGCGGGTCGCCGTAGCGGTCGATGAGCTCGTCCAGCACATCGGCGGCATCCTCGGGGGTCTGGATGGCTGCGATCCGCTTGTAGGCTTCAATGCGGCCCGGCCCGTCGGCAATGTACGTTTCGGGGATGTAGGCATCCACCCGCAGGTCGATCAGGCACTCGCTCTTGTCGCGCTGCACAGGCTCGCCCTTGGCCCGGGCGATGGCCTGCCCCAGCATTTTTACATAGAGGTCGTAGCCCACGGCCTCCATGTGGCCGTGCTGGCTGTGGCCCAGCAGACTGCCCGCGCCGCGGATCTGCAGATCTCGCATGGCGATGCGGAAGCCGGAGCCAAAAGCGGTGAACTCCCGGATGGCAGAAAGTCGCTTCTGGGCGATATCGGTCAGGGTCTTGTCCCGGCGGAAGGTGAAGTAGGCGTAGGCCTTGCGGCCGGAGCGCCCCACCCGCCCACGGATCTGGTACAGCTGCGCCAGACCCATGCGGTCGGCGTCCTCAATGATGAGGGTGTTGCAGTTGCGCACATCGATGCCGGTCTCAATGAGGGTGGTGCAGACCAGAATGTCGATCTCGCCGTTCAGCAGGTGCTGCCATACGGGGTTCAGCTCTTCCTCGGTCATCTTGCCGTGGGCGATGCCCACCCGCGCACCCGGCACCATCTGGCTGACATGGGCGGCGCAGGCTTCGATGTTGTCCACCCGGTTGTGCAGGTAGTACACCTGCCCGCCCCGGGCAAGTTCCTTCTTCATGGCTTCGGCAAGGATGACATCGTTGTATTCCAGCACAAAGGTTTCCACCGGCTGCCGCTCGATGGGCGGCTGCTCGATAGTGGAAAGATCCCGGATGCCGCTCATGGCCATGTTCAGGGTGCGGGGGATGGGGGTGGCCGACAGGGTGAGCATATCCACCCCGATGAAGTTTTCCTTCAGCTTTTCCTTGTGCTTCACGCCAAAGCGCTGTTCCTCGTCGATGATGACAAGGCCGAGGTCGTGGAACTTTACGTCTTTAGAGAGCAGCCGGTGTGTGCCCACCACGATATCCACGCTGCCGGCCTGTAAGCCGCGCAACGTCTCCTTCTGCTGCTTGGCGGTGCGGAAGCGGGACAGCATCCCGATCTTTACCGGGAAGGCCTCCATGCGGGAGAGCAGGGTGTTGTAGTGCTGCCACGCCAGCAGGGTGGTGGGTGCCAGCAGGGCGCATTGCTTGCCGCCCATGATGCACTTGAAGGCGGCGCGCAGCGCCACTTCGGTCTTGCCCACGCCCACATCGCCGCAGAGCAGACGATCCATGGGGTAACCCTTTTCCATGTCCTGCTTGATCTCGGCGGTGGCGTGCAGCTGGTCGTCGGTCTCGTCGTAGTCAAAGCGGGTCTCAAAGTCCCGCTGCCAGTCGCCGTCCGGCGGGAAGGCATAGCCTGTGGCCTGACGGCGGCGGGCATAAAGCTCGATCAGCTCCTGCGCCATCTCCTCGGTGGCCTTTTTCACCTTGGCGCGGGTGCGCTGCCACTCGGTGCCGCCCAGCTTTGCCAGCTTTACCTTTTCCTCATCGCCGGGGGCGGTGTAGCGGCTGAGCAGATCCAGCTGGGTCACCGGCACATACAGCACGTCCGAGCCGGAATACTGCACCTTGAGGTAGTCCTTGGTAGCGCCCTGCACCTCCAGCCGCTGGATACCGGCGTACATCCCGATGCCGTGGCTCTGGTGCACCACATAGTCCCCGGGCTTGATGTCCGAAAGGCTGGACAGGGCGTTTTTGTTCTTCTTGCGCTTTTTGGCTTCGGCGGCGGCTTCCTCGTCCAGCCCGTGACGGCGGCTGGAAAGCACCGTTGCGTGGGCAAAGGGAAAGGTGCACCCGGCGGTCAGATGCCCGGGCAGCACCTGCAAAATGCCCTTGGCGGGGCGCACATCCCGGCTCATGCTCACGGCATAGCCCTTGTCGGCAAGGTCGCGGGTCAGAGCGGCTGCGCCCTTGGGCGTACCGGCAAACAGGGTGACGGCGTAGCCTTGGGCGATGAGCGGGTCTAAGTCCTCCCGCAGGGAGGCAAGGTCGCCGTTCCAGTTGGGGGCGGCAAAGGCCTCGGCGTTGATGAGGTCTTTCAGTTTGAACTCGTTCATCCCGCGCAGAAAGTTCTCGCACAGCAGGGTGCTGTGGTTCTGGGCGGCAATGACAAGATCGTCCATGGTCTGGTACAGCACATCCAGCCCGGGGCAGAGCACGCCCTCTTCCAGCAGTCCGGTCAGCTCCTCGCTGCGGCGGAACTCAGTGGCCTTTTGGGCATCCCGGATGCCGCCCACCTCGTCCAGAATGAACAGCGGCGCGTCCAGATGGTCCAGCAGCGTGGCGGGGGCGGGGTAGCGGATGCCGTAATATTTATCCATGGCCTCCGGCATCAGGCCGGAATCCAGCTGGGAAAGATCGGCTTCGGTGGCCTTTTCCAGCGCGGTGCGGTGCTTGCCGCGCGCCTTTTTGATGGCGCTGCGCAGCGCCTCGGCAGTCTCGGCGGTGCTGCCGAACAGCACCTCGCGGGCAGGGGAGAGGTATATTTTTTCCAGTGCACCGTCCCGCCGCTGGGTCAGCAGGTCAAAGGAGGACATGGAGTCGATCTCGTCGTCCCAGTACTCCACGCGGGCGGGCTGACGCATATCCGGCGCGTAGATATCCACGATATCGCCGCGCACGCTGAACTGTCCCGGGCCGTCCACCTGACTGCGCCGCACATACCCGGCGGCAAACAGCCGCGCCACCAGTGCCTCGCGGTTATACACCATGCCGGGCTTTAAGGTGAGGGTATTCTGGATGAACTCAGCCCGGGGCACGGTGTACTGCAAAAGTGCCTCGGCGGGCACGCAGACGGCCTGCAGCCGTCCGCCCGCCAGTGCGCCCAGCACCGAAAGGCGGCGGTACTCGTACTCGCGGCCTGCACCCTCCACCGGGCGCAGCATAAAGTCCCGGGGCGGGAACACCGCTGCGGTAAGCCCCAGCGCCTTGAGGTCGTCCGCAAAATGGGTGGCCTCGGCTTCGCCGGGGGTCACGATGCAGAGCACCCGGCCAAGGTCTTTTTGCAGGGCGGCATACAGCAGCGCTCTGCCTGCGGGCGGCAGACCGAACAGCGCCGCCGGCCCGGCCGAGCCAAAGCTTGCGGCGACCTTCTGATATTCCGGGGTGGCCTTGAGTAAGGCTTCGTACATGGAAAAACCTCCTTTCCTGTCAGGATGCGGGAGAATGATTTTTACCCGTTATACTTGCTCTGCGCCAGACCCAGTTTACCGTCCATGATAAGCTTTGCGGCGGCTTCAAGGTCGGCGTAACGGTCAGAGATGGCCTTAGCGTCCTCCGGCGGGAACTTGCCCAGCACCCATGCGGCAAGGTCGTAGTCCGGGTGGGGCTTTGCGCCGATGCCGATGCGGATGCGGGGGAAGTTCTCCCCGCCCAGCCGGGCAATGATGCTCTTCAGGCCGTTATGCCCGCCCGCAGAGCCGGAGGGACGGATGCGCAGCTTGCCGGGGGCTTGGGTGATGTCATCGCACAGCACCAGCACATGGTCGGCAGGGATCTTGAAAAAGCCCGCCATAGGGGCGATGGAATCGCCGGAAAGGTTCATGTAGGTCAGGGGCTTTAGCAGCACCACCTTGTGGCCATTCACCTCGCCCTGTCCCCACAGGCCTTGGAACTTGGTTTTGCCCACAGAGATGTTCCACTTGTCGGCCAGCGCGTCCAGCGCGGCAAAACCGGCGTTGTGGCGGGTGCCATCGTACTTTGCTTCGGGGTTGCCCAGCCCTGCAATGAGCCAGATATCGTTTTCATTCATGATATGATAATACCTTTTCCTGATAATAGTGTGATACAACATCTAAGTATAACATACGCGCGCGCAAAAAGATATACATTATAAGCAAAAAATGCCCCCATGCCGCAGGGCACAGGGGCAAAAGGGTTTATTACAGGTTCAGCGTGATGGCAGAGGCCTTCCAGCGGCCCTCCTCCTTCACCATGGTGATGGTGCCGGATACCTGCGCGGCGGCGGTGCTGTCCGCAGCGGTCAGCAGGGCGGCGGAAAAGTCGTAGCAGTTTTCTGCCCCGGCGCGCTTTTTCAGGGTGAGGTCGCTGGGCACCAGCTTGCCGCCGGACTGCCCGGCCAGCGCGGTGATGCGAGTGGGCAGTCGGTTCGCCATGACCTTGTCAAGGCAGTCGGCAGTCATGGCATCGCCCAGCTGCGCCTGAAGAAAGGCGTACAGCCCATCAGTATCTACCGCAACAAGCCCCGGTTCACTGCCGGCGGGCACGGCGGCATCCACGGCCTGCTCTACGGCAGAGGAGCAGGAGAGCAGCTGCTGCACCACGAACTCGGCCTGCTTTTTGGCGGGGTCGCTGCGCAGACGGGTCAGGGCAAACACGGCGGCAACAGCCGCGAAGAAAAGGACAAGGCACAGTGCCTGCTTGCGAAAACTTTCAGACTTCATACGTAGCTCCCTTCCGGCAGAGCGTTACTTGCTCTGCTCGTTTTCCAATTTCTGCTTTTTTGCGATGTAGGCTTCCATCTTGGGCTCTGCCCAGCCGTCCAGATTGGTCTGGCGCTCCCGGGCGATGCCCAGCGCCTGTGCGGGCACATCCTTGGTGATGGTGCTGCCGGCGGCGGTGTAGGCACCATCGCCCACCTTGACCGGGGCCACAAGGTTGGTGTTGCAGCCGATGAAGCAGTAATCGCCGATCTGGGTGCGGAACTTATCCTTGCCGTCGTAGTTGCAGGTGACGGTGCCGCAGCCGAAGTTGCAGTACTTGCCCACATCGCTGTCGCCGATGTAGGTCAGGTGGCTCACGGTGTTGCCGCGGGCAAAGTTGGAGTTCTTGGTCTCCACATAGGCGCCCAGATGCACGCCGTAGTCGGTAACGGTGTTCACTCGCACATGGGTGAAGGGGCCGATGTTGTTGTGGGGGCCGATGTGGCTGCCGTAGATCTGGCTGGCGTTTACGGTGGTGCCTTCATCCACGGTGCTGTCCTCGATCAGGGTGTTGGGGCCGATGACGCAGCCTGCGCCGATGACCGTCTTGCCCCGCAGGATGGTGCCCGCAAGGATCACAGCGCCCGGGGCAATGACCACCTCCGGGTCGATCTGCACGGTGCGGCTGTTGATGCAAACGCCGTTTGCAATGTGCTGCACAAGGATGTCCTCGCGGGCAGCCTCGGCGGCATCCAGCTGTGCCAAAGCTGCGGCGCGGGCCTGTTCAGAAATAGGATTCTGCATGAAAAAAATCTCCCTTCCCACCAAAGCGCGCGGCGGAAGAGAGACAGAAAAGGCGACCGGAAAATTGTTGCCTGTCCGCCCCAGCACACCGCTGCGGAAAGCTTTGTTCCGACAAAATAGAATTTGAAAAGTTACAGGGATAGAAAGTTGTATCCAACAGGACGAGAAATCGCGTGTACAAACAAAAAACCTCTCGAACTTTCTCCCATTCTATACTACCTTAAAACTTGGAGAATTTCAAGAGATTTGCATAAAAAATAACAGACAAATTCGGGATTTTGCATGGTGGAAAGGAATGGATTTTCTGGTATAATAGTTTAGCATTCACAAAACAATGTTCATCGTACGTTCAAGACAAGGCAAACGATGAGACCGCGGCTGCCATGCCGCCGGTCACGAATGGGAGGTAAACAACGCATGAGCAAAAAGTATCTGTATTACTTCAGCGAAGGCAATGACGCTTTCGGCGGTGACAAGGTCACCATGAAGAACACGCTGGGCGGCAAGGGTGCCGGTCTGGCCGAGATGACCGCAGCCGGTATGCCGGTGCCGCAGGGCTTCACCATCACCACCGACGCCTGCACCCAGTACTACGCAGACGGCCGTCAGATCAATGACGAAATCACTGCTGACATCTTTGAGCACCTCAAGGGCTTGGAGAAGATCACCGGCAAGAAGTTCGGCGACAACACCAACCCCCTGCTGGTCTCCGTCCGTTCCGGCGCACGTCAGTCCATGCCCGGTATGATGGACACCATCCTGAACCTGGGCCTGAACGACGAGGCTGTTGAGGGTCTGGCTAAAAAGACCGGCAACACCCGCTTTGCATACGACTGCTACCGCCGCTTCGTGCAGATGTTCGCCGATGTCGTTATGATGGTCCCGAAGAGCCTGTTCGAGGTCGAGATCGACAAGATGAAGGAAGCCAAGGGCGTCAAGAACGACGTGGACCTGACTGCTGACGACCTGAAGGAACTGGTCGGCACCTTCAAGAAGATCTACGAGGAGAACGAAGGCCGTCCCTTCCCGCAGGACCCCCGCGATCAGCTGATCGAGGCTGTCAAGGCCGTGTTCCGCAGCTGGGATAACCCCCGTGCAAACGTCTACCGTAAGATGAACGAGATCCCCTACGAGTGGGGCACCGCTGTCAACGTGCAGCAGATGGCCTTTGGTAACTCCGGCGACCGTTCCGGCACCGGCGTTGCTTTCACCCGTGACCCCGCCACCGGCGCTAAGAAGCTGATGGGCGAGTACCTGATCAATGCACAGGGCGAGGACGTTGTTGCCGGCGTGCGCACTCCTTCTCCCATCAGCCACCTGAAGGATCAGATGCCTGAGGTGTACGATCAGTTTGTTGAGATCGCTACCCGTCTGGAGAACTACTTCCGCGATATGCAGGATATGGAGTTCACCATCGAGGATGGCCACCTGTATATGCTGCAGACCCGTAACGGCAAGCGTACCGCACAGGCTGCTCTGCAGATCGCCTGCGATCTGGTGGACGAGGGCATGATCACCGAGCAGGAGGCTGTCCTGCGCGTGGAGCCCAAGCAGCTGGATACCCTGCTGCATCCCCAGTTCGACGCTGCTGCCCTGAAGGCTGCAGAGGTCGTCGGCAAGGGCCTGGCAGCTTCTCCCGGTTCTGCCTGCGGCCAGATCGTCTTTACTGCTGAAGAGGCAGAGGAGATGGTCAAGTCCGGCAAGATGAAGAAGGTCGTTCTGGTGCGTCTGGAGACCAGCCCCGAGGATATCGTGGGTATGCAGGTCTCTCAGGGCATCCTGACCGTCCGCGGCGGTATGACCAGCCACGCAGCCGTTGTTGCCCGTGGTATGGGCACCTGCTGTGTCTCCGGCTGCGGCAACGACAACGAGGTCAAGATCGATGAGGAGGCAAAGACCTTCGAGATCAACGGCCATAAGTTCGTCGAGGGCGACTGGATCTCCATCGACGGCTCCACCGGCAACATCTACGGCGAGCAGGTCGCTACCGTGGCCGCTACCGGCAACAAGAACTTCAACCGCTTCATGGGCTGGGCAGACGCAGCACGTCAGCTGCTGGTCATGACCAACGCTGATAACCCGCGTGACGCACAGCAGGCAGTGGATCTGGGTGCTGAGGGCATCGGCCTGTGCCGTACCGAGCACATGTTCTTCGCTGAGGACCGCATCAAGGCTGTCCGCGAGATGATCTGCGCACGCACCGTGGAAGAGCGCGAGGCTGCTCTGGCCAAGGTCGAGCCGTTCCAGCAGGGCGACTTCGAGGCCATGTACCGCATCATGGGTGAGCGCCCGATGACCATCCGTTATCTGGACCCGCCCCTGCACGAGTTCCTGCCCACCAAGGACGAGGACATCAAGGAACTGGCTGCCGACATGGGCATGACCTACGAAGACCTGAAGAACGTGGTTGCTTCTCTGCACGAGTTCAACCCCATGATGGGTCACCGTGGCTGCCGTCTGGCTGTTACCTACCCCGAGATCGCTGCTATGCAGACCCGCGCTGTGATCAAGGCTGCCCTGAACGTCTCTGCTGAGACCGGTCATGTGATCACTCCGCACATCATGATCCCGCTGGTCGGCGAGGTCAAGGAGCTGAAGTTCGTCAAGGACGTTGTCGTCAAGGTTGCTGACGAGCTGATCGCTGCTGCCGGCGTTGACATGAAGTATCAGGTCGGTACCATGATCGAGATCCCCCGTGCAGCCCTGACTGCCGGCGAGATCGCCAAGGAAGCTGAGTTCTTCAGCTTCGGCACCAATGACCTGACCCAGATGACCTTCGGCTTCAGCCGTGATGACGCTGCCAAGTTCCTGGGCGCATACTACGAGAACAAGATCTACGAGAGCGATCCGTTCCAGCATCTGGATCAGGTCGGCGTCGGCAAGCTGGTCAAGATGGCTGCCCACGACGGTCGTGAGACCCGCCCCGATCTGGGTCTGGGCATCTGCGGCGAGCACGGCGGCGACCCCACGAGCGTGGAGTTCTGCCACAACGTTGGTCTGGATTACGTCAGCTGCTCTCCCTTCCGTGTGCCTATCGCCCGTCTGGCTGCTGCTCAGGCTGCTATCAAAAATCCCAGAAAGTAAGATTGTTGCATGAAGATGCACTAATCGCGCAAAACATGGGAAGATAAACGTATGATAAACCCTCCCCGGTGAAACTGAATGGTTTTGCCGGGGAGGGTTTTAGTTTTAAGAGGAGAAAAAGTATGAAGAAAAGAAAAATTGATCCACTTGAAGAAATTATGAGTAATCCGTATTATCAACTACGTGATGATTATAACTATGCAGAAAAGGTGAAGGGGACTATTAGTTTTGGGCAATATAGCATGAAATATTGGGCATTAGAACGGGATATAGTCCTTGATGGAACAAAAAGTGAAATTACAGAAGAGAGATTCGTAAAGGCTATAATGGATGCACGAAAAGAAGGAGAAATATTAAATGATGAAGATGAGGTAAATGGAGCAAGAAAAATAAGAAGAAAAGTAATAAGTCATCTAAATATAATTTTTTGCGGAAAAGCAAAATGCAAAAGCCAAATTAAAATCGGAATAAATACGCAACTTACATTAAAAAATATAGTTTTCTTTAATTGGATTTTGAAAATAAACGGCAAAACGCTTGCAAAAACCATTGAAAGGATAGAAGGCAAAAAGAATGAGTTGATAACAAAAATTAGTGAATCCAGAGGCTGTCTCTTATACACATCTCCGAGCCCACGAGACTCGACGTCATCTCGT
>ENA-OZLU01000007-OZLU01000007.1-human-gut-metagenome-genome-assembly--contig:-NODE-7-length-38358-cov-15.377621_pt1 | contig 38358 bp, 52 predicted proteins | sample MGYA00243865_ERZ653795 | MGnify/ENA primary metagenome ERZ653795 (study PRJEB26926, sample SAMN06164833) | human gut metagenome | biome: ENVO:00009003; feature: ENVO:2100002; material: ENVO:00002003... | reverse complement strand
ACGAGATGACGTCGAGTCTCGTGGGCTCGGAGATGTGTATAAGAGACAGGTCTGATATTGTGTTCTGATACTTTGTGAGTAAGTTAACTAGGTATTGGTTATTTTATTCTTAAATTGTGTTACGATAATCTGAGCAGATAATCAGGAGAAGAAAGATGAGCAAAGTAAAAATCGGTGAATTAATAAACTCACTTGTTAGCGATGTTGAGTCAATAGATAACTCTGACCGTCCTCAAGGAGAGAAAACAAAAAAAATAAAGGCCGTTGCATTAAAATTTAAAAATACATTATTTAATGATAAGCGAAAGTTTAGGGGAAAAGGATTAGAAAAGAGAATTACAGCCAACACATTCAACTCCTATATGAGCAGGGCCAGAAAACGGTTTGATGATAAACTTCATCATAGTTTTGAAAAAAATATACATCGACTATCTGAAAAATATCCTTTATATAATGAGGAGCTATTGTCATGGCTCTCTCTACCTGCTGCCGATATTCGCCGTAGAATGTCATCTTTACAGGCAAAATTAAAATTAATTATTCATCTGTCCGAAGATTTATCTAATATCAGAATTGGTGATAATAAAAATAATAATAAGTTAATAAAGTTATCAAATAAATATAAAGAATGGCAATTTGCCATTTCTGATTTAACTGGCGATAATTGGAAAGATAAGCGCGATTATTTATATAAATTACTACAGCAAGGGTCAGCCTTGCTTGAGGAGTTGAATCAGTTAAAGGTTAACCATGAGATTCTCTATCATCTCAAACTAAGCCCTGCCGAACGCGCATCTATCCAGCAACGATGGGCGGACGTACTACACAATAAGAAACGTAACGTAGTAGTCATTGACTACCCTAATTATATGCAAGCTATTTACGATATTATAAATAGCCCTGCTACATTAAATAATCTAAACACTCGTTCAGGTATGGCTCCTTTGGCATTTGCTCTTGCCGCATTATCAGGAAGACGAATGATTGAGATTATGTATCAAGGTACATTTACTGTCTCTGGTAAGTATACCGTTGATTTTTTAGGTCAGGCGAAAAAAAGAACTACTGATGATGTAACCAGAAAAATATATACATTATGCGAAGCAAAAACGTTTGTTTATCTAATAAATGTACTTCGCTCATGCCCAGCAGCATCTGATTTTGATGAAGTCGTTATGGGTTACGGAAATAACGACACGCGGTCTGAAAACGGACGTATTAATGCCATATTAGCAAAGGCTTTTAATCCATGGGTTAAATCATTTTTCAATGACAATCGCCGTGTTTATAAAGATAGTCGTGCTATTTATGCCCGTATTGCGTATGAAATGTTTTTCCGCGTAGATCCCCGTTGGAAAAATGTAGATGAAGATGTTTTCTTTATGGAAATTTTAGGCCATGACGATGAAAACACTCAATTACACTATAAACAATTCAAGCTGGCCAACTTCTCAAAGACATGGAGGCCAAATACTGGAAACGAAAATACCAGGCTGGAAGCATTGCAGCAGCTTGATGACGAAATGCCTGGATTCGCCAGAGGAGATGCCGGGGTTCGTCTGCATAACACAGTTAAGCAGCTGGTAGAACAGGACCCCTCTATAAAAATCACGAACAGCACTCTAAGAGCATTCAAATTTAGCCCAACAATGATTAGTCGATACCTGGAATTTGCTGCTGATGCTCTGGGGCAATTTGTTGGCGAAAATGGACAATGGCAGCTGAAAATAGATACTCCAGAAATCGTTATGCCTGACGAAGAAGAGCTGGAAGCAATACCTGAACAGACGGATGAATTATCAGAGGATGACGATCTGGATGACGACGAAATTGAGATAGAGGAAGAGGAAGAGGAAGAGAGCGTAGAAGAACAGCAACCGCCAGCGCCTTCTTCACCTGTATCTAAGCCGGTATTTAAGCCTGTGAGAAATATTGGTGATGGCTCATACGTTGTTGAGTTTCATTATAATGGCCAGAATTATGCGTGGTCCGGCAGTGCAAACAGCCCTATGTCAGCAATGCAGTTAGCATGGCTGACATATTTCGGATAAAGCATACGGTAAAGGCACCGAATTATCGGTGCCTTGTTGTGTGGCCTGCCTCGCCCACCCCCTGCAAAGGGCAGAAGTAACGGAGGAAACGCGGCTGCAACCACAGACATCACCGCCCCGACTGCGAAGCTTCCCTTCTCTGAGAAGGGCATAAATTCGGGCTGGCCAACCCTATTTATTGGTGATTTCTGCTGGCTTTAGCTGCGCGGATAACTGCTCAAGTTTTTGAACTGCCAGTTCAAAATGCGCGGGTAACGCCTTTTCCAGATCAGAGTTAATATCGGTGATGGGCAAATCACCACACGACATACTCCGCCTACCCCCACGAACAACATCACGCAACAACTCTCGTTCATACGTGCGCATGTTCCCCAATGCCGACTCAGCAGCCGTTAAAATCCGGCGCAGTTCTGCCGTAATTGCTGGTAAATCATCAACCGTTATGGGGTTCGGGGATGGATTACGACACGCCCGACGCAAAGCCAACCATACACCGCTAATCCAGGCATTTCGATACTGAAAACTTTGTGCAATATCGTTAATCAGCCCTCGCAGATACTCCTTCTGCCTCCAGTTCAACGGCTCTGCTGCTCGCATTGGCTCAGGCTCGACGTAAACGTACTCTCCATTCTTGCGAATAGAGGGCAGGACCTCGTTCGTTACCCATTTACGAAACCGCCATGCAATCGTGCCCGGTTTAACAGCGTCACGGCAGCGGAGGATCAGGGTGTATAGACCTGACTCGTTGATGATTGAAACATTCTGGTATCCACCAGGGGTCTGCATTAAATGCAGACCCTTTTCGTCCTCATCCAACTTTCTGGTGGCCGTAGAATCAATACCCGCCGCCATACACACATCAGATGCAACAAACCACGGTTCGCCGTTAATCATCACTACACGAACCTGATGCTCTTCCTGAAAGGAAAAGACTGCTAACGCGCTCATTCAGCCTCCTTACCCAGCAATTGCGACGAGAGCGACGCGGAATACCCCTGTGCTTCATGAGTTAACTCACACGCGATTTGAAGAAGCTTCCCGGCTTCTGATAGATAAATCGACGCCTCACAGCTGGATACTGTCCGATGGGCTGATGATACGAGCGCATAGACCTGAGCCAGACGTTCATCCAACGATTCCAGCAGGCCAACAGTGTTCATTTTTACCTGATTCATACTGCCACCTCGCGCACCGGAATACGGGCAGACAATACCAGGACAAACCGGCTGGCGAACTGGCGACGAGCTTCCCGTTCAGATGACGCGATGGTGGAAAGATGATGAATGTGGGACTTTTTGTCTGTGCGAACGACTGCCGCAAATTTGAATTTGAACATGGTATGCACTCCGTTTAATTGGTCGTGCTACCACCAGAGTTCCTACGCTCTATATGGCGGTAGCCCAGACGGGGGTAGGAATACCGGTAAACGAAGAAACCGGCCAGCTAAAAGCTGCCCCATCTGAGCCACCATAAATTTGGTGTACGCAGATTTTACACACAAAAAAACACGCTGGCGCGTGTTGTGCGCTTCATTTACTCGGGTTCCTACGCCCGGCTACGGGATTTACCGCAGCGGAATAACTTTACCGTCAAAACGACGCACACGTCAATAATTTGCAAAGACATTTTACCCTGTGACCAGTCACGGGGATAGGTGTTTTTATAGTTTGCTTAAACAAATGATTAGAAGATAAACGATATTATGGTGATAGCCCAGGCAGGGTTCGCAATACCGGTAAACGGAGAAACCGGCCCGACCGAAGTCGGCCCCGCCTGAACTACCATTAGAATAATATACAACAAAACGTAGCATTTTTATTACATTAAAATATAAATGTTATTTACACTTTACTTTACTAATGGGGCGGCTCGGGCTATCCTGATTTTGCTGTATAAAAACACAGTGTTTATGCAGCGATTAAACCTGTATGTCTGTTATTTCATTAACTTATAAGGGTTTTTGATATGGATACTATCGTTGTGACAGCTCCATCACCATCAACTAACTTACCGAGTTATGGTAATGGCGCATTTTCTCTCTCAGCACCACACGTGCCTGGTTCTGGCCCCCTTTTAGTCCAGGTGGTTTACAGCTTTTTCCAGAGCCCAAACATGTGTATTCAGGCTCTAACTCAGCTTGAGGACTACATCAAAAAACACGGTGCCAGCGATCCCCTGACATTACAAATTATGTCAACAAATATTGCCTACTTCTGTAACGCTGACAGAAACCTTATCCTTCACCGCGGAATAAGTGTTTATGACGCCTACCACTTAGCTAAACCTGCGCCAAATAAATATGACTATCGCTCAATGAATATGAAACAAATGAGCGGTAATGTCACAACACCAATTGTGGCGCTTGCACACTATTTATGGGGTAATGGTGCAGACCGAAGCGTTAATATCGCAAATATTGGTCTCAAAATTTCTCCGATGAAAATTAATCAGATAAGAGATATTGTAAAATCTGGTGTAGTAGGCACATTCCCTATTTCTACAAAATTCACACACGCCACTGGCGATTATAATGTTATTACCGGCGCATATCTTGGTAATATCACGCTGAAAACAGAAGGTACTTTAACTGTCTCCGCTAATGGCTCATGGACCTATAATGGCGTTGTTCGCTCGTATAACGACAAGTATGACTTCAATGCCAGCACTCATCGTGGCGTAATCGGAGAGTCTCTTACAAGGCTCGGGGCGATGTTCTCTGGTAAAGAGTATCAGATACTACTTCCTGGCGAAATTCACATTAAAGAAAGTGGCAAGCGATAATAAAAAGGCCGGGATTCCGGCCTTTTTTATGCAGTCTTTATACCGATGTATCAATCATTTGCATATTCAACATAACCTTCCTTGCAATGGTACATTCCATAATACATTCTCTTACCTTCCGGGCCTTCGGCTTTAAATGGGACGAGAAGCGTTTTTTCATCTTTAACATCTGTTAAGCTTCTTTCAATCTTTTCCCACGTAATTTTTGGGGCTTCTGTACCGAGAAGTTGTACATCGTTATTCCAACGCGTTATTTTTTTCAAAAAGTCATTTTTTACAAATTCTCTTGCCTGTTCATCACTAACCTTATAGCACTCTGGGCCTTTATTAGATTCAGGCCAGAAAAATACAATAGCAAGAGCAATAATTGATAAAATCAAAATGATTTTTATGCTAATTACTTTCATAAAATCTCCATCACCTTAAAAGCAAAACATACATATTTAGCCTTCATATTGTATGAGTATATCAATACAGTGTGTGCTTAATGTGAAGTAAAATTAACAATATATAAACATTTAATATGCCGCGCACTTAGTCGGCTTTATGAGTATCAACCATATACTTCAACCAGTAATCAACAATCGGTTGCTCATCTACAGAATGTTTACCAGGTATAACTCGCCAGCTATCTTGCGAAAATCTGCCGTACTTACGCGGGAATAGGCCTTTCTTTATCTCCCGCCATGTACTAGGAAAACCATCCACAAAAGTACCAATTAACAGGAGAGGGACAAAAATCAGAGCTACAAACCATCGTGCAAGAAAGTGTTCAACAACAACATTTTCACCGTTGTAGTAATACGCATACGCATCCAATATGCGAATTTTCCTTACCTTAAAAATAGCCTTATGCTGAGAACGACTTAACTTGATACGAATGTATCCCTTATCCAAAGGGGATTCGTATTTGTATGATTGAACAGCCATTTTTAACCCCACTCACCATCAGCAAACAAAGCGTTATACTCTGATAATGGTAAATGATGCCCCTCAATTGCCAGATTAAGCCCCAAATGGGTAGATGGGTGTTCCTTATCTGGCTCCTCCTCCCACAATTCAGAAGCTAAAGAAGCTAAACGCTCAGCCGCTTTCACGTAGTTTTCTGTCCTGAACCAACCCAAATTAATCCCACCATCAGTGATCTCCCAGGCAACTTTCTTCTCTTCTTCCTGAATAGCCTTAATGCGTCGATCGCATTCATCCCGGCAGAACTTCAGCTGACGGTAATCAAGTTTGTCCAAAAATGCAGTAGTAGACATATTTTTACTCCCCGTTCACCGAAAAATCACGATTTCCACATACGATAATATCCACTGATTACCCATAGAAAGCGCCCTGCTCTTCGTAGCTGCATGGGCTATTCCCGGTAATATATTCACGTAACCGCCGCAGTTCATTACTGGACAAGTGATCCATGAACTCTGTTAGGTACAGAGATGCAAACGTCATAGCTATGCTGGCTGATGACCATGATGACATAGTGGCCAGCTCCTCACAGGAAAGCGCACTCATAGCCCAGGACTCAGGTACAGCCACCGGCAACACTGCCAAAGCCTCAGAAATTACTGAATGAGGGGCGTTTTGAACCTGCTCATTTGTGGATCGCGTTTTATCATCCATATATATATTGAGATCCAAATCGCGATCCATTTCGATGGCGGTCTTCTCGGCTTTGCGCGTTTTCAGGGTTAGGCCATCTTTCTGACGCTGAGCAAGAATATCCAGCATAAATGCCGCTGATTCAGGCTCAACAAAACGCAAGGTTGGACGCTTATCGCCGTCTCTGCCACGACGTTTACCTGTTTTAAGGCCAAGAGAGTCGCAAATGTTTTTAAACAACGCTTCCGGCACTTTAGGCTTCCCTTTTGGCGTCATAAAACCACCAATGTGCAGAACGTTATTCAACAGGTCACGGCGTTCGGCTGTCATGAGGTTATCTCGAGCGAATTTGAGACGCTCCTGAGTCGCCTCGCCGGTCATAGTCTCAGGGTTGATACCGCAGTCGATAAAGTACTGCCGGAGAGTTGCTGATTTAAGCGCATAGAAACCGCGCGCCCCGACTTCAACAGTAGGAGTAGCTTTTACCTTGTAGTCGATTATTCCAGGGAATTTAGTTTTAAAGACATCATCAGCCTGCTCGCGAGTCATCGCGGTCACTACAAAATATTGCCACTGTCCCGCCTGACGGTATGCGTAGGTAAAATTGATGGCTGCTTCTTCCCGGTCGTAACGACGAGCTGTTACCTCATCTAAAAGCATTGTTTCATAGCGGCGAACTTTGTCTCGAGCACCATCGAAATAGAATTTCAGCGTGCCTTCTTCAACCGGTAGTTTCAGTTCGTTCTCAATATCCCAGCGGACAAGTTTTGCCTGTTCTTCAAGCGTCAGCGCGCGTTTTTTTAGCAGTTCTTCACGCTCTGATTCTTGTGGAGTTTCTGTATTGAGATGCAGATCCAGTGTCTGTTCCCACACAATATCCCGCGCTTCTTTACGCAGATCTTTACCGATATCATTCGCAGCATAATCGGTGGCCAGCGGCGATACCTTATAACCGTCGCTGTGCATGATGCAGATCATGTTGCTGGCGTAGTCGTTACGCGCAGACGCTTCAATTGCGGCTGCTTTAATTTTCATCCTGGTAAAGTCGGTATTGGCCACCCCCATTGATATACGGTCGCCATCGAAAACGACATCCGTCAGTTCACCGTTCATGCCTGCGGTAGCAAGCAATGCCTGGGCGAATGCTCGTTCTATTTTTTGCGGGTCAGTTTCACGTTTTGCGCGAGCTTTATCAAAGCCGATAATAAATTCTTTTGCTGTACGGTCGCGGCGTAGCATTTGCACTGCGTCGCTGGGTACAACTTCACCACAGAACATGCCGAAATGACGGTCAAAATGTTTTTGCTCAATCGACACGCCGGATGAAATAGACGGGCTATAAATCAGGCCGTCGTATTTTTTGACCATCTTTTTCGGTTGATTGGTAAATGCTTCAACTTCTGGCTCTGGTTTGTTTTTCTGGTTTACACACAGAAATTTCTTACCAGGAAAATGCATTCTCAGGGTGGCGGTCACATCTTCTGCAAAGGTGGAGCTGTCGGTGGCCAACATAATTTTTTCGCCATCCGATACAGCTTTCACCACCTCGGTCATAATGCGATCTTTTTCTGTATAAAAAACCCGGATTGGCTCACCTGTTTCGCGGTTGCGAACATCAACAGGTAATTCAATTACGTGGATCTGCAGCCATGCGGGTAAACCGAGTTCTTCGCGGCGTTTCATAGCCAGTTCAGCCAGGTCAACCAGCAGATCGTTCGCATCAGCATCCACCATGATTGGGTGTTGTTCCGTTCTGGCCAGCGCATCAATTAGCGTATTGAATACAGCCACCGGGTTTTCCATAGCCCGACCGGAAAGAACGGCACGTAGCCCTTGTGTTGCCTCGTCAAAGCCAAAATAGTCGTGCTGGCGCATCAACGGTTGCCAGCAGTTTTTAACAATCGAGTTTATGCAGATGGTCAGTTTACTGGCGTATGGGGCCATTTCCTGATAGCCAGGGTCCTGATAGTGCAGGATATCGGCTTTTACACCTTTTCCTTCAGTCATCATTTCCCACAGACCACCAATAAGGGAAACACGGTGAGCTACAGAGATACCACGTTCTGAGCTATGCATTAACGGTCGTAACAATCCAGTAGATTTGCCGGAACCCATACCAGCACGGACGATGACTATCCCCTGTAGTGATTGCACGTACTTCAGGACGTCATCGGTCATTACCGAAGTATCAAAACGCTTATAGGTGATATGTTGAGGGCGTTTATTGGGATCAGTTATGCGTTCGCTGAAAGAGCGCGGAGCCTGGGCAATACGGCACTTTTTATTCAGGCGACGGGCAATATGGTCTTTTACCGTAGCGCGATAGATATTTTCCAGCCCCATTTCACGCAGAACGATACAGAACATGTTAAATAAATCTGACGGGCTGTTAGGAACCGGACAGGTCAGCATGCCAATATCTACCGCTCTCAGCAGCTCTTTGGCAAAAGTACGGCGGTTATCCCGCTTAATTGTCTTCAGGCGGTTGAGTGTCAGAGATAGCAAATCAGTACCGGTTTTCAGGCGGTTTGCTGTTGCGAATAGTTGACGTGCTGTTTCACGAAGTCCACGTAGTTTGTGCAGGTCGTTGAAGTCACTGCACTCCATTTGCGGATCGTCTTCAAAAGTTGGGTAGACGCAGCGGACATCGTTGAATTTAGATAAGATTTCATAGCCAGTCCGCAGGCCGGTATTCCCTTTTCCTTCTGTGGCAGATTTCCGGTCATTATCCAGTGCGCAGGTGATTTTTGCCGCCGGGTACATGTTTACCAGTTGTTCCACAACATGAACCATGTTGTTAGCGGATACAGCGACAACCACAGCGTCAAAGCGTTTATCTTTTTTCGTGGCAAGCCAGATGGATGCACCAGTAGCAAAACCTTCTGTAACAGCGATGTTTTGCGCCCCTTTCAGCTCACCGATAACAAAGCAGGCACCGACGAAATCGCCGCTGGTTACTGCGCTGGTCTGGTATTTCCCACCTTGTTTGTCGATTCGCTGCCAACCCACAATACGACCATCATAACGACCGTCCAGGTGAGCCAGAGGGATAGCCATATATGTGGTTGGCCCCCGGCTCCATTTCGCACTGTCGTGACTGGTCACGCGACGCACATCACATGAACTAAAAACGTCACGAATACCTTTTTTAATCGCATATGGCCATGAGCCGTCTTCAGCCTGAGCATGTTCCCACGCGCTGTGGAATGCCAGCCATCCCAGCAAACGTTCATGGTCCATTTGGTTGTTTTTCAGGTCATTAATTCGTTTTTGTTCTTCACGGCGACGACGTGCTTCGGCCTGACGTTCTATTCTTTCCCGTTCTTCTTCCGGTTGTGCGACCACGGTCGCATTATTCCGTTGTTGCTCACGGCGATATTCAGAAAACAGGAAGGAGAAACCGCTCCATGAGCCAGCATCGCTGCCTTTATGGACGAAGTTAATGAACGGGTAATCAATCCCTTTGCTGTGTTCCAGCCTGGAGTAAATTTCTACGCGTCCTTTCAGGCTCTTTTCGAGAGCTTCTGGAGATGTTTTATTGTATGAAGAGTAACGCTCAACCCCCCCGCGAGGGTTGAGTTGGATGTTGTCGGAACAGGCAGGCCAGTTGATACCAGCCATCTGTGCCAGCTCGGTTAGTTCATCCCGTGCTGCTTCAATTAGCGAGAACGGATCGCTGCCAAAGCGATCCGCATAGAAATCGTTTAATGTCATTTTTTAGCCATTCCATGCGAATTATGTTTTTTCGGGTTGAAAAAATCCGCAGGAGCAGCCACAATAAACGCATCTTGAATTGACGGAATCTGTCGCGTTGTTGTGGCTGCTTCCTGAAAAGGACCCGAGTTTGCCGACTCGGGTTTTTTTTCGTCTTTTTTCTGCTGCTGTAACCTGAGTCAACCCACAGAACATATGCCCTGCATTAAACCAGATTTACAGCAAACAATAAACCCCGTATTAAGTCATCTACCCTCAACCATGAATGATTTGATCGTTCCGACTATTTGGTGAACAAATTCAAGATCGCTTTTCCTGAAGATGGCGCGTTGTGAGTTTGTTCCATCCAGATAGTAATTTTCATCATCAAAACGGGCCAGGCGCTGGATAGTGATATTTCCTGCAGTATCACGAACCAGAACATCCTCGCCGGGGACCAGTTCCAGCGCAGAATCGACCAGGAGAAAATCGCCTGGCTGATAGTTTCCCTGCGTAAGATTGCTGATAGTTAACGCATAAACAGTATTGCGCTGGCTGATGAATGGCAGGAATCGCTCAGTATTTGGAACCTGTCCTGGCTTCCACTCTTCATCAGGTCCACTTTCAGTTGTGCCAATAACAGGAATGCGATCAGGGTCATATTCTGTCCCATACAGCACCCAATGCACTGGCTTGCGTAAGCATTTAGCCAGGGCAATACCTATCTCCAGTGACGGCATTACGTCGCCACGTTCTAAGTTTTGGACGCCTGCAATAGAGATATCGACAGCCTCAGCAACTTCTCGCAACGTCAGCTTCATCTCTAAACGGCGTGCTTTCAGTCGTTCGCCTCGTGTTTTCATAGCTTAATCATAAATGATCTTCTTATAGCTGGCTATAAAATTTATTTATTATAGCTGGCTTTAATTGTTGTTTATTGTTTATAATAACAACATGAAACCAGAAGAACTTATTCGCCACTTTGGCAGTGTAGAAAAAGCAGCGGCAGGGGTAGGTGTAACACCCGGAGCTGTTTACCAATGGTTAACCGCTGGAGAGATTCCTTCATTGCGGCAAAGCGATATTGAAGTTCGTACTGCTTATAAGCTGAAGAGTGACTTTACAACTCGGCGGGCAAAGCAGTCGATTAAGGAGAGTCGTAAGCGTGGAGCTTGAGTATATACGCAGCTGCGTCTCTACGGCATTGGCTGATGTTCATTATCGCCAGCGTGGCATTCTGGAGGTCCAGCTTGAGCAGATGCGTCTCGGTAGATCAGGACGGTTTAACAATAAACCAGTCCGGTCAATCAGTGTGGGGGATGATAACTCATACGAAGTGTCCGTTCCTGCTGAGCCGGTAAGATTCCACCAGGGGAAAACATTTAAACAATCATCAATGTTGCTCACTGATATTGATTTTCAGAGCGCCAGCTGGCGCAGGGCTATTGGTCAGTTGAATAACGAGGAATCAGCCTGGCTTTATTATTGCTACGGATGCAAGCCAGATTACAACAATGATGTGATTGTTTGTCAGTGGTTATGGCTTGATTTTCTGGTTGCTCATTCGGGGGGCGGCTTTAAAAAAATGAAGGCCTCCACGAAAAAAGCCATGCGGAAATTGATTTATTACGCGGCACAGCAGGTTAAATCAGAACTTACGTGTGCTGAGGCAGTTGATGAGAGAGAACAGGACAGGCATCTGAGTTTTCTGCTGAATATATCTATTGATAGCTGGAGACAAGATTATAAAGAACGCTGGCTTTTAATTAAGTCGCGATGTCTGAGCTTAAATCGAACTGCATTATTAAATGCGGCGGAGAAGCGCAGTGAAATCATCAAACGCCATCGGGCAGGAAGTGCCATTCTGCCTTTGTAAACAAGTTATGTTCAGGAAACCGTCGAAGCCAGAATTAAGGTATTCGGGGGTAAGAAATGAATATGTTATCTGGTGTCCAACTTGTGGTTACAGGACACGACCAGATAGTAATAAGCAGTCTGTAATTGCCGATTGGTATTTATCAAATCAGCCAGGTAATAAGCATATAGAAAATCTTTGGATTAAGCGTTACTTGGAAATCAGAGAGGGTGCGACCGTGGTCGCACAAGAAAATGAAAATAACGCCATTTAAGCAGGGGCCGATGACGCATGATGAAGCAGAGCGTCTTTCAGATACTTATCGGCGGCGTGGTAAGAAAGTTCTGGTTGTTCGTTCTGATTTTTTAGGTGATGGATATTGCGTTTATGTTCATTTACCTGAATCAGAAAGAACGCCAAAACCATCCAGAACATATCAACAGAAAATTTGGGTATAGATAAACGTTGAGGAGAATTATTCGTGACTAATCAGATTATTTACGACAGGAAACGGTCTGATGTAATGATTGACCTTGAAACAATGGGTACTAACACATGTGCTCCAATTGTTTCTATCGGGGCAGTGTTTTTTTCTCCAGAAAATGAGGAATTAGGTCCTACTTTTTATGTGCCAGTGAATCTCAGAAGCTCGATGTTGAATGGTGGTGTCGCCGATGGTGATACCATTTTATGGTGGTTGAAACAGAGCAAGGAAGCCAGAGCCGCAATTTGTACTAATGATGCCCTTGATATTAAGGATGCACTTTTTGAATTATCACACTTTATTACTTGCCATGCATGTAATTTAAAAAAATTGAAAGTATGGGGAAATGGAGCAACGTTCGATAATGTAATTTTACGCGGTGCTTATGAGCGCGTTGGCTTAGCCTGTCCGTGGGAATATTTTAATGATCAGGATGTTCGAACAATCGTTAATCTTGGTCAGTTTATTGGTTTTAATCCTAAAAAAGATATGCCATTTGATGGCGAACGACACAATGCCCTGGCTGATGCTATTCATCAGGCTAAATATGTATCCGCAATTTTCTCCCGTCTTGTAAAAGGGCAAGGAGAATCGTAATGGCAAAGGCTTTTACACCAGAACAGAGGGAAGAACTGAATAAACAAATTGTGGAACTCGTACGCCTGAATGGACGAGGAACGGTTAGGCAACTTGCGGATGAAACTGGTATTAGCCGGTGTGCTGTTAGTCGTTTATCAAGAGAGCTTGCTGCCAGTGGTGATTTGTATATCTCTGGCTCCGGGATATTTCTGTCTGCACAAGCACGCAAGGACTGGCAAAACGCCCGTAAAAAGCTATCAAGAGTAAAGCCGAAGAAATCGGTAGTGGTTGATCCAGACCTTATCTGGTCATTACCTGACGGAGAAATACGTCGTTACGACAGGCGCTTGAACATGATTTGTCACGATTGCCAGAAGAGCGAAGTTATGCAGCGTGTGCTGGCGTTTTATCAGGGAAATCTTCAGGAGGTAGTACTGTGAGTGAAATCAATTATCAGGTACTGCGTGAGATAGCAAAACAGGCAACACAGGGTGAATGGGTCGCATTTATTTCGCCGGGTACTGGTACGTATGCAGTGCATACGCCCGGTGATAAACGATGTGAAGACGTTATCAAATGGACCGGCTTTGACGGACAGAAAAACGCAGAGAACAACGCTCATTATATCGCAGCTTTCAACCCTGAAGTAGTGCAGGCACTGCTGGATGAACGAGAGGCTCAAAGCAAACGCATTGCAGAGCTGGAGGCCAGTTGCGCGGCTCTGGCGGCGGAGAATGCAAGACTGAAGGCCGGGGCTATGTATTTCTCATATGGCTCTGAATTTAGTTTCGAGTGTCACAAAACTGCTGAGGAGGCTATCGCTGCTGCTGAGGCTGCAATTGACGACTATAGAGGCGATGCTTGCGATGGATGGAGCGAAGAGGTCGAAAGCATTTGCTGGGGGGTAATTATTCAGCAGGCAACCAAGGTCGGTGAACGCAAGAAGAGGAAATGCGACAGAGTATCACCATGGATTGAAAGAGTTTGTGATTATGAGCTTCGACCTAATGTCGAAACCCCAGCCACCGACTCTTTCCTGTCTGAAGTGCGGGCGCAGGGGGTGGAAATGTTTGCACAGAAATGTAACTCAAAATCCGAACAGTCGCTTGCATCTGATATACGCGATAACTGGAAACTACTCGGTGAGCATGCGACTGACTTTGCCGCAGAGATTCGCAAAGGAGAGTGATATGACCACTATTACCAGAGAAAACTCGAAGATTAAATCATTCATCAATGGCTTCCTGAGCGACCCGGCGCACGATAACCAATCCTCAGACAGCCTGCTTGCCAATGTGTTTCGTATCGCACAGGCATCGCTGGAAGCAGAACCGATGGCATGGCGATATCGCTACGTGAAAAAAGGCATTACGGACTCACAGGGGGAGCCGTGGGTTGGTGACTGGAAATATGTACCGACAAAAGAGGATTGCAACGACAGACCGAACTATGAAATTCAGGCGTTATTCACTGCCCCGCCTGTGCCACTGACACCAGAAGGATTGATTAAAGCAGTGCGCTTCTATGAACAGGTTAAGCGTGAAAATCCGCCAGTCGAAACCGGAGCATGGAAAGACGCTGTTGACTGGGTGCTCAAAGAGGCTTGCCAGGCTGTAAACATTGGTACCAAAGGAGATTGATATGAGCACTTTTACCGACAAAGAACTGATTAAAGAAATCAAAGAGCGCATAGGCAGCCTGGACGTGAGAGACAATATTGAGCGCCGGGCTTATGAAATAGCGTTAGCCTCGCTGGAAGCAGAACCGGTGGCATGGCTGCATTCAGACAATGGCTTAGGTATTCCGGCAATAACCCGGAGTAAAAACATTGCTGACAGTTGGTTATCAAAGGGCTGGTATGTTCAGTCATTATATGTAGCCCAGCCACTGCCGGTGGTGCCGGATGATAATCGTATTCAGTTTTCTGTTTCACTTCCTGCAGCGTTTGGTGGAGATAAATATTTTATTGATGGTGTATTTCAACCTTTGAGATATGAGCGTGACTGTGAAAGGGCGGTTGTGGCCGCTGGCGGTGTAGTTAATTGGGTTAAGTAATTTTCAGGAGGATTTATGGCGCTGACACCGGCAGAACGGCAAAGGAGACGCAGGGAACGGTTGAAGAAGGAAGGCACATCAAGACGGGACTGGATTCTAGAACCTGACGAGTTACGTATGTTGGGGGAAATTTGTGTATTGCGTAGACCAGGGCGAGTTCCATATTCGGAGAACGAAGTCATTGGTTTGCTGATCAGGAAAAACTATAAGGAGCTGCAGAAGCAGCTATCTACTACTTGCCCGCGATGTGGTCAAAAAATGCCTGTTTCAGAATGCATTTTTGATGGCGAAGGCTCATGCCACCTTACAACCACGAGGTTGAAACTTGCGCTCAAAGCGTGACTGGTCACGGAGGGATAAATGGATAAAAAGGCATTGCTTTTTGAAATGATACGAAAACGGAGCGAAAAGAGCTTTTCTGATGGTGGTGATGGGTTTGTTTTCGCTTCGATGCTTGCTTTTGATGTTGGGTTAAATAGCAGAATTGTTAAAAGGATGCTTGATTCTGCTGTCCGTACTGGACTTCTTGAGAAAGCTGATCGTGGCATAGGGAGAGAGCATAAGTATCGGGCCACACAGCAGTTTACGCAGTTAATTCATTGAAAATTGACCGTAAAGTTTGAGTTTTACCCTGTAATTTTATACAGTATAAATAACCTTTTTTAGTTAAATGGTATGAGATTTAATGTCTGAAGCAGCCGTATCAACTCTTGAACAACTCGATTCAAATTTAAGAGATATTGACGCCGTTCTGGATCTGGTTAGCGTCACCCTGGCTTCTCCAGAAGCCAGCCTACATATTGGTGAGGTTTCACGACTCATCAACATGTCGCGAGAGATTGCCCAGCATTGTCAGAAAACTATCGCTGTTGAGCGTTCACATCATTGATGCACACCCCGCCCTTCTGGACGGGGTGGTAAAAGGGTCTAATTAATAAACAGCGCGAATATCGATGGTTGCGCCGCAGGCATGAGCATATTTAGCCAAAGTTTTCATACTTGCCCCTAAAGGATTGCTTTCCAGGCGGCTGATGGCTGACGGGCGCAACCCCATTCGTTCAGCCAGAGCTGATTTCGTTAAACCTGCTCTTTCCCTCATTTCGTATAACATTTCGACCATCTCCAGCTCTTTGTCGGCCTCTTCATATCCTTTGACGGCTTCTGGAGTGTTGAGGAGTTTTTCTTTTACTTCGTTAAACGGGATGCCTTTCGCTTTCATCAGTTCATCTCCTTCAGGCGAGTTCTGGCGATTTCGATAGCCTTCACCGGTGTTTTCTGTGTCTTTTTTACAAATGCATGCAATAGATAAATTTCGTTACCAGTCGCGTAGGCGTACAGCGTTCTTGCGATGTTTTTATCCCCTACTCGTAGTTCAAAAAGCCCTCCACCTATTACACGGCTATGAGGCATCTTCAGTTTGTTGCCTTCTTTCTCCAGTCGCTCAATTAATCTGGTCATGCGACCTCGCAAATCATCTGGTAGTTCAAGCAGTTCATCCAGTGCTGCAGGGTGGGTTATCACGTTAAACATATTATAGCCTCCATACCCATAAAATACACCAAAACGAGAAAACAGCGCAAATTAAAAATTTCACTAAAAAGTGAAAAATAACACTGGATGTGTTCGTTTGGCAGAGTTACAGTTCGTGTCATTGAGGGGCAATAACCTACTAACTATATGAATTTGGAGGATATTATGAATTATCAAGGTAACGAAAAAATGCGCGACGACGTTGCGGAGATAGCTAACGAACTGTATGAGTTGTGGCAGAAGGTTGAACGTTTCGAAAAGGAATATGGTTTCAACAGTACCAACCTAGCAGACCGACTGGCTGGTCGCTTAGTTGGGACTATGGGGTCAAAACTGGCTGAGTTGAACCGCTTTATGGCTGATGTTGATTTCCAGTTTCAAGATTGATTAGAGAGGCGTTATGAATATTAATGAAATTCGTGGAAATATGACTGAAGCGGCCCTGAGTGTGGAATGTGTTATGCGTGGATACCCACGCATTTCCCTGAAAGAGTTAAGCGAAGCCTGTTTTTTGAGTCAAGTTGCCGTTGAATTTATCATCGAACAGATGATCTGTTTTGGGGTTGCAAAGCGTAGTGGATCTGGTCGATATTCTTTGACCGATGAATATAAGCAGGCAACTTTCTAAAAACTGTGCGACCACGGTCGCACAGCACAAAAACGAAAAAGCTTGGCAAAATGACGGTTTTTAGTTATTGTTTTATTAAGTTGGGTTTTTTGTACCCAACAGCCAACAAGCCGCCTTTATGGCGGTTTTTTTGTGCCTGAAAAGTGGGCGCAGGACAAGTTGCAGCTTGTCCTGCGGTCAACCCATGCCAGAGCTATAGGCTGAACCTAAAGCCCACCCGCGATGCGCATCGCCGGGTTAGCTTACCCAGGCAAAAAAATAATAGCTATGTTCAAAACCACTAATATTCATGGCGCACAACTCGTTTGCGCAGATTCTCTGCAATTTATCAAAACCATCCCTGATAACTCGGTCAATTTGATTGCAACAGACCCACCATACTTCGGCGTAAAGGCTAACGCATGGGATAACCAGTGGGATAGCGATGCTGACTTTTTGGGGTGGATTGACGAATTTTTGGCAGAATTTTGGCGGATATTGGCCCCTAATGGCAGCCTGTATATGTTTACCGGCTCTCGCCTTGCGTCAAAAATTGAATTATTAACTCGCGACCGTTTCAATGTTCTGAACCATATCATTTGGGCTAAACCCAGTGGTATGTGGCGCGGTTGTCATAAAGAAAGTTTAAGGGCTTATTTTCCTGCTACTGAAAGAATATTATTTGCAGAGCATTACGGCGCGTCAGGTTATGCTAAAGGTCAGTCAGGTTATGCTTCAAAATGTGCAGATTTAAGAAAAAATATTTTTTCTCCACTAATTGATGCTTTTTCGCTGGCTCGCCGTCAGTTAGATATATCAGCCGCAGACATTAATTCAGCGACAGGAAAGCAGATGTGTTCGCACTGGTTTTCTTATTCGCAGTGGCGGCTTCCATCATTAATTGATTTTAATAAACTATGCGAATTATTTCGCAGGAAGGCAGATTCACTCGGTGTCCCGTGTCCATATCCTTTTAATGTTGATTATTCAGAACATGAAAAGCGTTATAGCGATCTGAAATTGCATTATGAGGAAGTAAAGAAGCAGTATGATGATTTGAAGGCTCAGTATGAAAATTTGCGCCGCCCATTTCATGTTACTGCTGATGTACCTTATACCGATGTATGGGAGTTTCCTCCTGTGCAATATTATCCTGGCAAGCACCCATGTGAAAAACCTGCAGCGATGATGGAACATATTATAAAAAGTAGTTCACGCCCCGGAGATATCGTTGCCGATTTCTTTATGGGATCAGGCTCTACTATTAAAGCCGCGCTGAAGTTAGGTCGTCAGGCAATCGGTATTGAGATTGAGGGTGAACGTTATCTTCAGACAGTTGATGAAGTGAAAAAGTTATTTGAGTAACTGAAGAATATATTCCCCTGCCGTTTTTGATGGGGGTTATTTCTCGCCGTATAGTTTCCAAGCCGAAACCTCAGCAACTATTGCGAGGTAAGAGATATGAAGATGGATGAACGATACAGCAGCGCACCTTATGGTAGTGCTGGTCTTACTGCGTTCTTTGCCAGCCTGTCATTGCAGGATTGGGGCTTCATTATCGGTGTCGCGTTCAGCATTATCCTCGGTGTACTTACATACCGGCTCAATAAACGCGAGCAGATGAAGCGCACGAAGATATTGCAGGACATATTGGATAAAACTGATGCCAATAATATTTCCGCCACGGCGATGGTTATTGGTGAATTGGGAAAGAGAGCACCGAAGGAAATATGATGCAGTCATCATTACGCAAAGCTGTCGCAACTGCTATTGGTGGCGGGGCTATTGCCATAGCATCTGTGCTCATCTCTGGTCCGAGCGGCAACGATGGTCTGGAAGGTGTGAAACATAACCCCTACAAAGACATCGTTGGTGTATGGACTGTATGTTACGGGCATACAGGAAAAGACATTATGCTCGGTAAAACGTATACCGAAGCTGAATGCAAAGCTCTCCTGAATAAAGACCTTGCTACTGTCGCCAGACAAATTAACCCGTACATCAAAGTCGATATACCGGAAACAACGCGTGGTGCTCTTTACTCGTTCGTTTACAACGTGGGTGCAGGCAATTTCAGAACATCGACGCTTCTTCGCAAAATCAACCAGGGCGATATCAAAGGTGCATGTGATCAACTACGTCGCTGGACATATGCTGGCGGTAAGCAATGGAAAGGGCTGATGACTCGCCGTGAGATTGAGCGTGAAGTCTGTTTGTGGGGGCAGTAATGAGCAGAGTCACCGCGATTATCTCCACACTGGTTATCTGCATCATCGTCTGCCTGTCGTTGGCTGTTAATCATTACCGTGATAACGCCATCTCCTATAAAGAGCAGCGCGACAAAAACGCCAGAGAGTTGAAGCTGGCGAACGCTACCATCAAAGACATGCAGATCCGCCAGCGTGATGTAGCGGCTCTGGATGCCAAATACACGAAGGACTTAGCTGATGCCAAAAAGCAGCTTGATGATTTGCAGCGTTGTGTTCGCACTGGCAAGTGTGGGCTGCACCTCAACGCCAGATGTCCCGCGAACGGAACGACCATCACCGGCGGCCTGGGCGATGCTACCGGCCCCCGACTTACTGACTCCGCTGAACGGGATTATTTCATCCTCAGAGAGCGAATCGTCACAGTGACGAAACAGGTTGGATATTTGCAGGAGTACATCAGGACGCAATGCCTGAATTAATCCATCTGCATCAAAAACTAACTTAATTTGTTGGATAGTAAATGAAAATTTATATTGCCGGACCAATGACGGGATATGAGAATTTTAATCGTGACGCCTTTAATAAAGAGGCTGAGCGTTTGTCACGTCATGGTCATTCGGTCCTGAATCCAGCCACTTTACCCAATGGCCTGACGCAACGTGAATACATGGATATTTGCTTTGCAATGCTTCGTTCTGCTGATGCTATTTTGATGCTTCCTGGCTGGAAAGCGTCTGCTGGAGCAACTGCTGAGTATCATTACGCATACAAGATGGAGATGCCGGTATTCACTACGCTGAATTACCCGCCAGCTTGTTCCTCTGTAGCATAAAAATCTCTTTGTTTCTCGTGTGCGACCGTGGTCGCACGCTAAATTCCGCGCTGCATCGTCGCCGTATTCCCGCATTAACTATGACCGTAGCCCGACGGGGAACTCCTTCTGCGCGAGTGTGCGGGAATAATCAAAAACGATGCACACCGGGTTTTTACCGCGCTATTGATTCGCGGGTTTGTCCCTCATGTTCGCCAGTCCTGTGCGAGGGTGGAAGAAACAGGGCATGTATTCAGGAGCGTGCGACCGTGGTCGCACGGTATCTTTGTCAGGAGGTTTTGATGAAAGAGTTGCAAAAAATTAATTCAATAATGGAAAGGTTAAGTGCTCTTGAGCGTAAGCTGGACGATTGTGGAAAGCTGTGTGTTGAAAAGCAAAATGAGCTTTACCGGGAATTTTTTACAATCGTAAGTGAGCTGATGCCAATTGTTAATAACTGCCTGATGACATCCAGATTTTTTAATGTCGATGCTACTACATCCAGAAAATTTTCTGTGAAAATTCAAGAAAGAGTTTCTGGTAGTGTGACAAGAGAGATGGCTGAACAGTTGGTGGCAATGAGCAATAAAACAAAAAGAAAAAAGGCATTGCTTGTAACAGCAAATCAGCTTTCAGGGCGCGTTGACTTTCAGGTCAGACAGGGTGGGCGTGTACTGGTAAATGATGCGTTCGTTGGACGTAGCTTTAGTCCTTACTCGATGAAATATGATGTTGATGCAGATGATCAGGATATCAGCATTTCCTGGAAATCTGAGACAGCAGGGATTGTATTAACAGCAGAGTTGTTGAATGATGATAAAAATGATGTCCAGCATCATTTGGACGAAAAGAATCATATTTCTGAAATTTGTATGAAGCCACGCAGCGGAATGACTTTATTGTCACGCACTCTTGCTGCTGGCTTTTCTGCACCGGAAAAACGTGTGCTTCTGGTAGTGCCTGAAGATGCAGATATTCGACCACTGAATGGCTGTGATGTTATTAGTGCAAAAACATTGCATACCCGCGTCATTCCTGTACCGGATGTGGTCATTATTGATGATGTTGAGAAATGCAAGTCTGTTTCCTCAACTGCCACAATCAAGCGAATTTTACGTTGTAGCACGTCGGCTGTTGTATTCCGGAAGCAGTTACATAACTAACCAGTTTTGTTTTGCAGAACATCCTCAACTAAAAGCTTATAGAAAGAGAGCCTGAGATATTTTTTCTGTCTCTCGTAGTTGTTTGTTTTTTTTTCGAACAGACTTACAACTTACAGGATATAAACATGCAAGAAGAAGCAAATAAAATTCTTGTTGATTTATTGAAGAAGGCCAGCGATGGAATTGATTCCGCCATTGTATTCAGTCAGGCTCAAATTCCGGATGTTGTTCATCAGTTGCTGGTATGGAATATGGTTGATAGCCTGATTAAAACATTAATAGCCATTTCAACAATTCCGCTGGTTATTTGGTTTATGAAGAAACAGTGCAAAAAAGTTGAAATTGGTAAGTTCGATAATGAAGGACGCTCATGCGATAATGGACAGCCTAAATACAAACCGACTATGATTTGGGAAAGTGACGGTAGGTTAAGTGGTTTTGTCTTACCATTAGTAGCAGTTTTTATTCTATGGTTCAGTTTTATTATTTCTGTAGTAGCCAATATGACATGGTTAAAAATTTGGCTGGCACCTAAGTTATATCTAATCGAATACGCAGCATCACTAATTAAATAGTCCATTACAAAAGCCATTCGCTACTGAGTGGCTTTGATAATGGCTTATACCCTGCACGGGATAACTTAACTGATATCCCTTTTAACGGATAAAGGTATTCAAGCCTGACACATCATGCGCTGTATCGTCGCTGTATTCCCGCATTAACCATGACCGTAGTCCGACGGGGAACTCCTCTGCGCGAGCATGCAGGATGTTGATTCATTGCTGTGCGACCGTGGTCGCACGACGCAGGTCTGTCAGACATTGAATTCATTGCGAATAAACTAGAACGCCTGCGGGTCCTTTCCGGCGATCCGGCAGGCTACGGGGCGGAAGGCGCGCGGGTTTTCGCTATTTATGAAAATTTTCCGGTTTAAGGCGTTTCCGTTCTTCTTCGCCGTAACTTCATGTTTTTATTTAAAACACCCCCTGAAAAGAAAGGAAACGACAGATGCTGAAAACGGGCTTTTTGGCCTCTGTCGTTTCCTTTCTCTGTTTTTGTCCGTGGAATGAACAATGGAAGTCAACAAAAAGCAGCTGGCTGATATTTTCGGTGCGAGTATCCGTACCATTCAGAACTGGCAAGAGCAGGGAATGCCCGTTCTGCGAGGCGGTGGCAAGGGTAATGAGGTGCTTTATGACTCTGCCGCCGTCATAAAATGGTATGCCGAAAGGGATGCTGAAATTGAGAACGAAAAGCTGCGCCGGGAGGTTGAAGAACTGCGGCTGGCCAGCGAGGCAGATCTTCACCCAGGAACACTTGAATTTGAGCGCCATCGCCTGACTCGTGCTCAGGCGACGGCGCAGGAACTGAAAAATGCCAAAGAATCGGCTGAAGTGGTGGAAACCGCATTCTGTACTTTCGTGCTGTCGCGTATAGCAAGGGAAATATCCAGTATTCTCGACGGTATTCCTCTGTCGGTGCAGCGACGTTTTCCTGAGCTGGATAACCGGCATATTGATTTCCTGAAACGGGATATCATCAAAGCCATGAACAAAGCAGCCGCGCTGGATGAACTGATACCGGGGTTGCTGAGTGAATATATCGAACAGTCAGGTTGACAGGCTGCGGCATTTTGTCCGCGCCGGGCTTCGTGCCCTGTTCAGGCCGGAGCCACAGACCGCCGTTGAATGGGCGGATGCTAATTACTATCTCCCGAAAGAATCCGCATACCAGGAAGGGCGCTGGGAAACACTGCCCTTTCAGCGGGCCATCATGAATGCGATGGGCAGCGACTACATCCGTGAGGTGAATGTGGTGAAGTCTGCCCGTGTCGGTTATTCCAAAATGCTGCTGGGTGTTTATGCCTACTTCATAGAGCATAAACAGCGTAACACCCTTATCTGGTTGCCGACGGATGGTGATGCCGAGAACTTCATGAAAACCCACGTCGAGCCGACCATCCGTGATATTCCATCGCTGCTGGCGCTGGCTCCGTGGTATGGCAAAAAGCACCGGGATAACACGCTCACCATGAAGCGTTTCACCAATGGTCGTGGCTTCTGGTGCCTGGGCGGTAAAGCGGCAAAAAACTACCGTGAAAAGTCGGTGGATGTGGCGGGTTATGATGAACTTGCTGCCTTTGATGATGATATTGAACAGGAAGGCTCCCCGACGTTCCTGGGCGACAAGCGTATTGAAGGCTCGGTCTGGCCAAAGTCCATCCGTGGCTCGACGCCTAAAGTGAGAGGCACCTGCCAGATTGAGCGTGCTGCCAGTGAATCCCCGCATTTTATGCGTTTTCATGTTGCCTGCCCGCACTGCGGGGAGGAGCAGTATCTTAAATTTGGCGACAAAGAGACGCCGTTTGGCCTCAAATGGTCGCCGGATGACCCCTCCAGCGTGTTTTATCTCTGCGAGCATAATGCCTGCGTCATCCGCCAGCAGGAGCTGGACTTTACTGATGCCCGTTATATCTGCGAAAAGACCGGGATCTGGACCCGTGATGGCATTCTCTGGTTTTCGTCATCCGGTGAAGAGATTGAGCCGCCGGACAGTGTGACCTTTCACATCTGGACAGCGTACAGCCCGTTCACCACCTGGGTGCAGATTGTCAAAGACTGGATGAAAACGAAAGGGGATACGGGAAAACGTAAAACCTTCGTGAACACCACGCTCGGTGAGACGTGGGAGGCGAAAATCGGCGAACGTCCGGATGCTGAAGTGATGGCAGAACGGAAAGAGCATTATTCAGCGCCCGTTCCTGACCGTGTGGCTTACCTGACCGCCGGTATCGACTCCCAGCTGGACCGCTACGAAATGCGCGTATGGGGATGGGGGCCGGGTGAGGAAAGCTGGCTGATTGACCGGCAGATTATTATGGGTCGCCACGACGACGAGCAGACGCTACTGCGTGTGGATGAGGCCATCAATAAAACCTACACCCGCCGGAATGGTGCAGAAATGTCGGTATCCCGTATCTGCTGGGATACTGGCGGGATTGACCCGACCATTGTGTATGAACGCTCGAAAAAACATGGGCTGTTCAGGGTGATCCCCATTAAAGGGGCATCCGTATACGGAAAGCCGGTGGCCAGCATGCCACGTAAGCGAAACAAAAACGGGGTTTACCTTACCGAAATCGGTACGGATACCGCGAAAGAGCAGATTTATAACCGCTTCACACTGACGCCGGAAGGGGATGAACCGCTTCCCGGTGCCGTTCACTTCCCGAATAACCCGGATATTTTTGATCTGACCGAAGCGCAGCAGCTGACTGCTGAAGAGCAGGTCGAAAAATGGGTGGATGGCAGGAAAAAAATACTGTGGGACAGCAAAAAGCGACGCAATGAGGCGCTCGACTGCTTCGTTTATGCGCTGGCGGCGCTGCGCATCAGTATTTCCCGCTGGCAGCTGGATCTCAGTGCACTGCTGGCGAGCCTGCAGGAAGAGGAGGGTGCAGCAACCAACAAGAAAACACTGGCAGATTACGCCCGTGCCTTATCCGGAGAGGATGAATGACGCGACAGGAAGAACTTGCCGCTGCCCGTGCGGCACTGCATGACCTGATGACAGGTAAACGGGTGGCAACGGTACAGAAAGACGGACGGCGAGTGGAGTTTACGGCCACTTCCGTGTCTGACCTGAAAAAATACATTGCGGAGCTGGAAGTGCAGACCGGCATGACACAGCGACGCAGGGGACCTGCAGGATTTTATGTATGAAAACGTCCACCATTCCCACCCTTCTGGGGCCGGACGGCATGACATCGCTGCGTGAATATGCCGGTTATCACGGCGGTGGCAGCGGATTTGGTGGGCAGTTGCGGGCGTGGAACCCACCGGGTGAAAGTGTGGATGCAGCCCTGCTGCCCAACTTTACCCGTGGCAATGCCCGCGCAGACGATCTGGTACGCAATAACGGCTATGCCGCCAACGCCATCCAGTTGCATCAGGATCATATCGTCGGGTCTTTTTTCCGGCTCAGTCATCGCCCAAGCTGGCGCTATCTGGGCATCGGGGAGGAAGAAGCCCGTGCCTTTTCCCGCGAGGTTGAAGCGGCATGGAAAGAGTTTGCCGAGGATGACTGCTGCTGCATTGACGTTGAGCGAAAACGCACGTTTACCATGATGATTCGGGAAGGTGTGGCCATGCACGCCTTTAACGGTGAACTGTTCGTTCAGGCCACCTGGGATACCAGTCCGTCGCGGCTTTTCCGGACACAGTTCCGGATGGTCAGCCCGAAGCGCATCAGCAACCCGAACAATACCGGCGACAGCCGGAACTGCCGTGCCGGTGTGCAGCTTAATGACAGCGGTGCGGCGCTGGGATATTACGTCAGCGAGGACGGCTATCCTGGCTGGATGCCGCAGAAATGGACATGGATACCCCGTGAGTTACCCGGCGGTCGTGCCTCGTTCATTCACGTCTTTGAACCCGTGGAGGACGGGCAGACCCGCGGTGCAAATGTGTTTTACAGCGTGATGGAGCAGATGAAGATGCTCGACACGCTGCAGAACACGCAGCTGCAGAGTGCCATTGTGAAGGCGATGTATGCCGCCACCATTGAGAGTGAGCTGGATACGCAGTCAGCGATGGATTTTATTCTGGGCGCGAACAGTCAGGAGCAGCGGGACAAGCTGACCGGCTGGATTGGTGAAATTGCCGCGTATTACGCCGCAGCACCGGTCCGTCTGGGAGGCGCAAAAGTGCCGCACCTGATGCCGGGTGACTCACTGAACCTGCAGACGGCTCAGGACACGGATAACGGCTACTCCGTGTTTGAGCAGTCACTGCTGCGGTATATCGCTGCCGGACTGGGTGTCTCGTATGAGCAGCTTTCCCGGAATTACGCCCAGATGAGCTACTCCACGGCACGGGCCAGCGCGAACGAGTCGTGGGCGTACTTTATGGGGCGGCGAAAATTCGTCGCATCCCGTCAGGCGAGCCAGATGTTTCTGTGCTGGCTGGAAGAGGCCATCGCCCGCCGCGTGGTGACGTTACCTTCAAAAGCGCGCTTCAGTTTTCAGGAAGCCCGCAGTGCCTGGGGGAACTGCGACTGGATAGGCTCCGGTCGTATGGCCATCGATGGTCTGAAAGAAGTACAGGAAGCGGTGATGCTGATAGAAGCCGGACTGAGCACCTACGAGAAAGAGTGCGCAAAACGCGGCGACGACTATCAGGAAATTTTTGCCCAGCAGGTCCGTGAAACGATGGAGCGCCGCGCAGCCGGTCTTAAACCGCCCGCCTGGGCGGCTGCGGCATTTGAATCCGGGCTGCGACAATCAACAGAGGAGGAGAAGAGTGACAGCAGAGCTGCGTAATCTCCCGCATATTGCCAGTATGGCCTTTAATGAGCCGCTGATGCTTGAACCCGCCTATGCGCGGGTTTTCTTTTGTGCGCTTGCAGGCCAGCTTGGGATCAGCCGCCTGACGGATGCGGTATCCGGCGACAGCCTGACTGCCGGAGAGGCACCCGCGACGCTGGCGTTATCCGTTGATGATGACGGACCACGACAGGCCCGCAGTTATCAGGTCATGAACGGCATCGCCGTGCTGCCGGTTTCCGGCACGCTGGTCAGCCGGACACGGGCGCTGCAGCCGTATTCGGGGATGACCGGTTACAACGGCATTATCGCCCGTCTGCAACAGGCTGCCAGCGACCCGATGGTGGACGGCATTCTGCTCGATATGGACACGCCCGGCGGAATGGTGGCAGGGGCATTTGACTGCGCTGACATCATCGCCCGTGTGCGTGACATAAAGCCGGTATGGGCGCTGGCCAACGACATGAACTGCAGTGCAGGTCAGTTGCTTGCCAGCGCCGCCTCCCGGCGTCTGGTCACGCAGACCGCCCGGACAGGCTCCATCGGCGTCATGATGGCTCACAGTAATTACGGTGCTGCGCTGGAGAAACAGGGCGTGGAAATCACGCTGATTTACAGCGGCAGCCATAAGGTGGATGGCAACCCCTACAGCCATCTACCGGATGATGTCCGGGAAACACTGCAGTCCCGGATGGATGCAACCCGCCGGATGTTTGCACAGAAGGTGTCGGCATATACCGGCCTGTCCGTGCAGGCTGTGCTGGATACCGAGGCTGCAGTGTACAGCGGTCAGGAGGCCATTGATGCCGGACTGGCTGATGAACTTGTTAACAGTACCGATGCGATCACCGTCATGCGTGATGCACTGGATGCACGTAAATCCCGTCTCTCAGGAGGGCGAATGACCAAAGAGACTCAATCAACAACTGTTTCAGCCACTGCTTCGCAGGCTGACGTTACTGACGTGGTGCCAGCGACGGAGGGCGAAAACGCCAGCGCGGCGCAACCGGACGTGAACGCGCAGATCACCGCAGCGGTTGCGGCAGAAAACAGTCGCATTATGGGGATCCTCAACTGTGAGGAGGCTCACGGACGCGAAGAACAGGCCCGCGTGCTGGCAGAAACCCCCGGTATGACCGTGGAAACGGCCCGCCGCATTCTGGCAGCTGCACCACAGAGTGCACAGGCGCGCAGTGACACTGCGCTGGATCGTCTGATGCAGGGGGCACCGGCACCGCTGGCTGCAGGTAACCCGGCATCTGATGCCGTTAACGATTTGCTGAACACACCAGTGTAAGGGATGTTTATGACGAGCAAAGAAACCTTTACCCATTACCAGCCGCTGGGCAACAGTGACCCGGCACATACGGCAACCGCGCCCGGCGGATTGAGTGCGAAAACGCCTGCAATGACCCCGCTGATGCCGGATACCTCCACCCGTAAGCTGGTTGTGTGGGATGGCACCACCGACGGTGCTGCCGTTGGCATTCTGGCGGTTGCTGCTGACCAGACCAGCACCACGCTGACGTTCTACAAGTCCGGCACGTTCCGTTATGAGGATGTGCTCTGGCCGGAGGCTGCCAGCGACGAGACGAAAAAACGGACTGCGTTTGCCGGAACGGCAATCAGCATCGTTTAACCTTACCCTTCATCACTAAAGGCCGCCTGTGCGGCTTTTTTTACGGGATTTTTTTATGTCGATGTACACAACCGCCCAGCTGCTGGCGGCAAATGAGAAGAAATTTAAGTTTGATCCGCTGTTTCTGCGTCTCTTTTTCCGTGAGAGCTATCCCTTCACCACGGAGAAAGTCTATCTCTCACAAATTCCGGGACTGGTAAACATGGCGCTGTACGTTTCGCCGATTGTTTCCGGTGAGGTTATCCGCTCCCGTGGCGGCTCCACCTCCGAATTTACGCCGGGATATGTCAAGCCGAAGCATGAGGTGAATCCGCAGATGACCCTGCGTCGCCTGCCGGATGAAGATCCACAGAATCTGGCAGACCCGGCTTACCGCCGCCGTCGCATCATCATGCAGAACATGCGAGACGAAGAGCTGGCCATTGCTCAGGTCGAAGAGATGCAGGCCGTTTCTGCCGTGCTTAAGGGCAAATACACCATGACCGGTGAAGCCTTCGATCCGGTTGAGGTGGATATGGGCCGCAGTGCGGCGAATAACATCACACAGTCCGGCGGCACGGAGTGGAGCAAGCGTGACAAGTCCACGTATGACCCGACCGACGATATCGAAGCCTACGCGCTGAACGCCAGCGGCGTGGTGAATATCATCGTGTTTGATCCGAAAGGCTGGGCGCTGTTCCGTTCCTTCAAAGCCGTCAAGGAGAAGCTGGATACCCGTCGCGGCTCTAATTCCGAGCTGGAGACAGCGGTAAAAGACCTGGGCGAAGCGGTGTCCTATAAGGGGATGTATGGCGATACGGCGATCGTCGTGTATTCCGGACAGTACGTGGAAAACGACGTCAAAAAGAACTTCCTGCCGGACAACACGATGGTGCTGGGGAACACTCAGGCACGCGGTCTGCGCACCTATGGATGCATTCAGGATGCGGACGCACAGCGCGAAGGTATTAACGCCTCTGCCCGCTACCCGAAAAACTGGGTGACCACTGGCGATCCGGCGCGTGAGTTCACCATGATTCAGTCAGCACCGCTGATGCTGCTGGCTGACCCTGATGCGTTCGTGTCCGTACAACTGGCGTAATCATGGCCCTTCGGGGCCATTGTTTCTCTGTGGAGGAGTCCATGACGAAAGATGAACTGATTGCCCGTCTCCGGTCGCTGGGTGAGCAACTGAACCGTGATGTCAGCCTGACGGGGACGAAAGAAGAACTGGCGCTCCGTGTGGCAGAGCTGGAAGAGGAGCTTGATGACACGGATGACGCAGCCGGTCAGGACTCGTCTGTCAGCCCGGAAAATGCGCTGACCGGACATGAAAATGAGGTGGTATCAGCACAGACGGATACCGTGACTGATACGGCTGCTCTGGTCACGGTTGTGGCACTGGTGACGCTGCATACCGATGCACTTCACGCCACGCGGGATGAACCTGTGGCATTTGTGCTGCCGGGAACGGCGTTTCGTGTCTCTGCCGGTGTGGCAGCCGAAATGACAGAGCGCGGCCTGGCCAGAATGCAATAACGGGAGGCGCTGTGGCTGATTTCGATAACCTGTTCGATGCTGCCATTGCCCGCGCCGATGAAACGATACGCGGGTACATGGGAACGTCAGCCACCATGACATCCGGTGAGCAGTCCGGTGCTGTGATACGTGGTGTTTTTGATGACCCTGAAAATATCAGCTATGCCGGACAGGGCGTGCGCGTTGAAGGCTCCAGCCCGTCCCTGTTTGTCCGGACTGATGATGTGCGGCAGCTGCGGCGCGGCGACACGCTGACCATCGGTGAGGAAAACTTCTGGATAGACCGGATTTCGCCGGATGATGGCGGAAGCTGTCATCTCTGGCTTGGGCGTGGCGTGCCGCCTGCCGTTAACCGTCGTCGCTGAAAGGGGGATGTATGGCCATAAAAGGTCTTGAGCAGGCCGTTGAAAACCTCAGCCGTATCAGCAAAACGGCGGTGCCTGGTGCGTCAGCAATGGCCATTAACCGCGTTGCTTCATCCGCGATATCGCAGTCGGCGGCACAGGTTGCCCGTGAGACAAAGGTACGCCGGAAACTGGTAAAGGAAAGGGCCAGACTGAAAAGGGCCACGGTCAAAAATCCGCAGGCCAGAATCAGGGTTAACCGGGGGGATTTGCCCGTAATCAAGCTGGGGAATGCGCGGGTTGTCCTGTCCCGCCGCAGGCGTCGTAAAAAGGGGCAGCGTTCATCCCTGAAAGGTGGCGGCAGCGTGCTTGTGGTGGGAAACCGTCGTATTCCCGGCGCGTTTATTCAGCAACTGAAAAATGGCCGGTGGCATGTCATGCAGCGTGTGGCCGGGAAAAACCGTTACCCCATTGATGTGGTGAAAATCCCGATGGCGGTGCCGCTGACCACGGCGTTTAAACAGAATATTGAGCAGATACGGCGTGAACGTCTTCCGAAAGAGCTGGGCTATGCGCTGCAGCATCAACTGAGGATGGTAATAAAGCGATGAAACATACTGAACTCCGTGCAGCCGTACTGGATGCACTGGAGAAGCATGACACCGGGGCGACGTTTTTTGATGGTCGCCCCGCTGTTTTTGATGAGGCGGATTTTCCGGCAGTTGCCGTTTATCTCACCGGCGCTGAATACACGGGCGAAGAGCTGGACAGCGATACCTGGCAGGCGGAGCTGCATATTGAAGTTTTCCTGCCTGCTCAGGTGCCGGATTCAGAGCTGGATGCGTGGATGGAGTCCCGGATTTATCCGGTGATGAGCGATATCCCGGCACTGTCAGATTTGATCACCAGTATGGTGGCCAGTGGCTATGACTACCGGCGCGACGATGATGCGGGCCTGTGGAGTTCAGCCGATCTGACTTATGTCATTACCTATGAAATGTGAGGACGATATGCCAACACCAAATCCTCTGGCACCGGTGAAAGGGGCCGGAACCACCCTGTGGGTTTATAAGGGGAACGGTGACCCTTATGCGAACCCGCTTTCAGACGTTGACTGGTCGCGTCTGGCTAAAGTTAAAGACCTGACGCCCGGCGAACTGACCGCTGAGTCCTATGACGACAGCTATCTCGATGATGAAGATGCAGACTGGACCGCGACCGGGCAGGGGCAGAAATCTGCCGGAGATACCAGCTTCACGCTGGCGTGGATGCCCGGAGAGCAGGGGCAGCAGGCGCTGCTGGCGTGGTTTAATGAAGGTGATACCCGTGCCTATAAAATCCGCTTCCCGAACGGCACGGTCGATGTGTTCCGCGGCTGGGTCAGCAGCATCGGTAAGGCGGTGACAGCGAAGGAAGTGATCACCCGCACGGTGAAAGTCACCAACGTGGGACGTCCGTCGATGGCAGAAGATCGCAGCACGGTAACAGCGGCAACCGGTATGACCGTGACGCCTGCCAGCACCTCGGTGGTGAAAGGGCAGAGCACGACGCTGACCGTGGCATTCCAGCCGGAGGGCGCAACCGACAAGAGCTTCCGTGCGGTGTCTGCGGATAAAACAAAAGCCACCGTGTCGGTCAGTGGTATGACCATCACCGTGAAAGGTGTTGCTGCAGGCAAGGTCAACATTCCGGTTGTATCCGGTAATGGTGAGTTTGCTGCGGTTGCAGAAATCAACGTCACCGACAGCTAATCCGGAGAGTCAGCGATGTTCCTGAAAACCGAATCATTTGAACATAACGGCGTGACCGTCACGCTTTCTGAACTGTCAGCCCTGCAGCGTATTGAGCATCTTTTTCTGATGAAACGGCAGGCAGAACAGGCGGACTCCGACAGCAACCAACAGGTTGCTTTGGCAGACCTTATCAGAACCGGTGCTTTTGTGGTGGCGATGTCCCTGTGGCATAACCATCCGAAGAAGACGCAGATGCCGTCCATGAATGAAGCCGTTAAACAGATTGAGCAGGAAGTGCTTACCACCTGGCCCGCGGAGGCAATTTCTCATGCTGAAAACGTGGTGTACCGGCTGTCCGGAATGTATGAGTTTGTGGTGAATGATGCCCCTGAACAGACAGAGGACGCCGGGCCTGCAGAGCCTGTTTCTGCGGGAAAGTGTTCGACGGTGAGCTGAGTTTTGCCCTGAAACTGGCGCGAGAGATGGGGCGACCCGACTGGCGCGCCATGCTTGCCGGGATGTCATCCACGGAGTACGCCGACTGGCACCGCTTTTACAGTACCCATTATTTTCATGATGTTCTGCTGGATATGCACTTTTCCGGGCTGACGTACACCGTACTCAGCCTGTTTTTCAGCGATCCGGATATGCATCCGCTGGATTTCAGTCTGCTGAACCGGCGCGAGGCTGACGAAGAGCCTGAAGATGATGTGCTGATGCAGAAAGCGGCAGGGCTTGCCGGAGGCGTCCGCTTTGGTCCGGACGGGAATGAAGTTATCTCCGCTTCCCCGGATGTGGCTGAAATGACGGAGGATGACGTAATGCTGATGACAGTATCAGAAGGGATCGCAGGAGGAGTCCGGTATGGCTGAACCGGTAGGCGATCTGGTCGTTGATTTGAGTCTGGATGCGGCCAGATTTGACGAGCAGATGGCCAGAGTCAGGCGTCATTTTTCCGGTACGGAAAGTGATGCGAAAAAAACAGCGGCAGTCGTTGAACAGTCGCTGAGCCGACAGGCGCTGGCTGCACAGAAAGCGGGGATTTCCGTCGGGCAGTATAAAGCCGCCATGCGTATGCTGCCTGCACAGTTCACCGACGTGGCCACGCAGCTTGCAGGCGGGCAAAGTCCGTGGCTGATCCTGCTGCAACAGGGTGGTCAGGTTAAGGACTCCTTCGGCGGGATGATCCCCATGTTCAGGGGGCTTGCCGGTGCGATCACCCTGCCGATGGTGGGGGCCACCTCGCTGGCGGTGGCGACCGGTGCGCTGGCGTATGCCTGGTATCAGGGCAACTCAACCCTGTCCGATTTCAACAAAACGCTGGTCCTTTCCGGCAATCAGGCGGGACTGACGGCAGATCGCATGCTGGTCCTGTCCAGAGCCGGGCAGGCGGCAGGGCTGACGTTTAACCAGACCAGCGAGTCACTCAGCGCACTGGTTAAGGCGGGGGTAAGCGGTGAGGCTCAGATTGCGTCCATCAGCCAGAGTGTGGCGCGTTTCTCCTCTGCATCCGGCGTGGAGGTGGACAAGGTCGCTGAAGCCTTCGGGAAGCTGACCACAGACCCGACGTCGGGGCTGACGGCGATGGCACGCCAGTTCCATAACGTGACGGCGGAGCAGATTGCGTATGTTGCTCAGTTGCAGCGTTCCGGCGATGAAGCCGGGGCATTGCAGGCGGCGAACGAGGCCGCAACGAAAGGGTTTGATGACCAGACCCGCCGCCTGAAAGAGAACATGGGCACGCTGGAGACCTGGGCAGACAGGACAGCACGGGCATTCAAATCCATGTGGGATGCGGTGCTGGATATTGGTCGTCCTGATACCGCTCAGGAGATGCTGATTAAGGCAGAGGCTGCGTTTAAGAAAGCAGACGACATCTGGAATCTGCGCAAGGATGATTATTTTGTTAACGATGAAGCGCGGGCGCGTTACTGGGATGATCGTGAAAAGGCCCGTCTTGCGCTTGAAGCCGCCCGAAAGAAGGCTGAGCAGCAGAGTCAACAGGACAAAAATGCGCAGCAGCAGAGCGATACCGAAGCGTCACGGCTGAAATATACCGAAGAGGCGCAGAAGGCTTACGAACGCCTGCAAACGCCGCTGGAGAAATATACCGCCCGTCAGGAAGAACTGAATAAGGCACTGAAAGACGGGAAAATCCTGCAGGCAGATTACAACACGCTGATGGCGGCAGCGAAAAAGGATTATGAAGCTACGCTGAAAAAGCCGAAGCAGTCCGGCGTGAAGGTGTCTGCGGGCGATCGTCAGGAAGACAGTGCTCATGCTGCCCTGCTGACGCTTCAGGCAGAACTCCGGACGCTGGAGAAGCATGCCGGAGCGAATGAGAAAATCAGCCAGCAGCGCCGGGATTTGTGGAAGGCGGAGAATCAGTTCGCGGTACTGGAGGAGGCGGCGCAACGTCGCCAGCTGTCTGCACAGGAGAAATCCCTGCTGGCGCATAAAGACGAGACGCTGGAGTACAAGCGCCAGCTGGCTGCACTTGGCGATAAGGTCACGTATCAGGAGCACCTGAATGCGCTGGCGCAGCAGGCGGATAAATTCGCACAGCAGCAACGGGCAAAACGGGCCGCCATTGATGCGAAAAGCCGGGGGCTGACTGACCGGCAGGCAGCGCGGGAAGCCACGGAACAGCGTCTGAAGGAACAGTATGGCGATAATCCGCTGGCGCTGAATAACGTCATGTCAGAGCAGAAAAAGACCTGGGCGGCTGAAGACCAGCTTCGCGGGAGCTGGATGGCAGGCCTGAAGTCCGGCTGGAGTGAGTGGGAAGAGAGCGCCACGGACAGTATGTCGCAGGTTAAAAGTGCTGCCACGCAGACCTTTGATGGTATTGCACAGAATATGGCGGCGATGCTGACCGGCAGTGAACAGAACTGGCGCAGCTTCACCCGTTCCGTGCTGTCCATGATGACAGAAATTCTGCTTAAGCAGGCAATGGTGGGGATTGTCGGGAGTATCGGCAGCGCCATTGGCGGTGCTGCCAGTGGTGGAGCATCAGCGTCAGGTGGTACAGCCATTCAGGCCGCTGCGGCGAAATTCCATTTTGCGACCGGGGGATTTACGGGAACCGGCGGCAAATATGAGCCAGCGGGGATTGTTCACCGTGGTGAGTTTGTCTTCACGAAGGAGGCAACCAGCCGGATTGGCGTGGGGAATCTCTACCGGCTGATGCGCGGCTATGCCACCGGCGGTTATGTCGGTACACCGGGCAGCATGGCAGACAGCCGGTCGCAGGCGTCCGGGACGTTTGAGCAGAATAACCATGTGGTGATTAACAACGACGGCACGAACGGTCAGATAGGGCCACAGGCACTGAAGGCTGTTTATGACGTAGCCCGTAAGGCGGCAATGGATGTTGTGACCGGGCAGATGCGCGATGGTGGTCTGTTCTCCGGAGGTGGACGATGAAAACCTTCCGCTGGAAAGTGAAACCCGGTATGGATGTGGCTTCGGCCCCTTCCGTAAGAAAGGTGCGCTTTGGTGATGGCTATTCCCAGCGAGCGCCTGCCGGGCTGAACGCTGACCTGAAAACGTACAGCGTGACGCTTTCTGTTCCCCGTTGGGAGGCCACAGCGCTGGAGTCGTTTCTGGCTGAGCACGGGGGCTGGAAAGCCTTTCTGTGGACGCCGCCTTATGAGTGGCGGCAGATAAAGGTGACCTGCGCAAAATGGTCGTCGCGGGTCAGTATGCTGCGTGTTGAGTTCAGCGCAGAGTTTGAACAGGTGGTGAACTGATGCAGGATATCCAACAGGAAACACTGAATGAATGCACCCGTGCGGAGCAGTCGGCCAGCGTGGTGCTCTGGGAAATCGATCTGACAGAGGTCGGTGGAGAACGTTATTTTTTCTGTAATGAGCAGAACGAAAAAGGTGAGCCGGTCACCTGGCAGGGGCGACAGTATCAGGCGTATCCCATTCAGGGGAGCGGTTTTGAACTGAATGGCAAAGGCACCAGTACGCGCCCCACGCTGACGGTTTCTAACCTGTACGGTATGGTCACCGGGATGGTGGAAGATCTGCAGAGTCTGGTCGGCGGAACGGTGGTCAGGCGTAAGGTTTACGCCCGTTTTCTGGATGCGGTGAATTTCGTCAACGGAAACAGTGATGCCGATCCGGAGCAGGAGGTGATCAGCCGCTGGCGCGTCGAGCAGTGCAGCGAACTGAGCGCGGTCAGTGCCTCCTTTGTGTTGTCCACGCCGACGGAAACGGATGGTGCTGTTTTTCCGGGGCGCATCATGCTGGCCAACACCTGCACCTGGACCTATCGCGGTGATGAGTGCGGTTATAGCGGTCCGGCGGTCGCGGATGAATATGACCAGCCGACGTCCGATATCACGAAGGATAAATGCAGCAAATGCCTGAGTGGCTGTAAGTTCCGCAATAACGTCGGCAACTTTGGCGGCTTCCTTTCCATTAACAAACTTTCGCAGTAATCCCATGACAGAGACAGAATCAGCGATTCTGGCGCACGCCCGGCGATGTGCGCCAGCGGAGTCGTGCGGCTTCGTGGTGAGAACGCCGGAGGGGGAAAGATATTTTCCCTGCGTGAATATCTCCGGTGAGCCGGAGGATTATTTCCGGATGTCGCCGGAGGACTGGCTGCAGGCAGAAATGCAGGGTGAGATTGTGGCGCTGGTCCACAGTCATCCCGGTGGTCTGCCCTGGCTGAGTGAGGCCGACCGGCGGCTGCAGGTGCAGAGTGATTTGCCGTGGTGGCTGGTCTGCCGGGGGGCGATTCATAAGTTCCGCTGTGTGCCGCATCTCACCGGGCGGCGCTTTGAGCACGGGGTGACGGACTGTTACACGCTGTTCCGGGACGCTTACCATCTGGCGGGGATTGAGATGCCGGACTTTTATCGTGAGGATGACTGGTGGCGTAACGGCCAGAATCTCTATCTTGATAATCTGGAGGCCACAGGGCTGTATCAGGTGCCGTTGTCAGCGGCGCAGCCGGGCGATGTGCTGCTGTGCTGCTTTGGTTCATCGGTGCCGAATCATGCCGCCATTTACTGTGGTGACGGCGAGCTGCTGCACCATATTCCTGAACAACTGAGCAAACGAGAGAGGTACACCGACAAATGGCAGCGACGCACACACTCCCTCTGGCGTCACCGGGCATGGCACGCATCTGCCTTTACGGGGATTTACAACGATTTGGCCGCCGCATCGATCTTCGTGTGAAAACAGGGGCTGAAGCCATCCGGGCGCTGGCCACGCAGCTCCCGGCGTTTCGTCAGAAACTGAGCGACGGCTGGTATCAGGTACGGATTGCCGGGCGGGATGTCAGCACGTCCGGATTAACGGCGCAGTTACATGAGGCTCTGCCTGATGGCGCTGTGATTCATATTGTTCCCAGAGTCGCCGGGGCCAAGCCCGGAGGTGTATTCCAGATTGTCCTGGGAGCAGCCGCCATTGCCGGATCATTCTTTACCGCCGGAGCCACCCTTGCAGCATGGGGAGCAGCCATTGGGGCCGGTGGTATGACCGGCATCCTGTTTTCTCTCGGTGCCAGTATGGTGCTCGGTGGTGTGGCGCAGATGCTGGCACCGAAAGCCCGGACGCCCACAGCGACCAGCACGGATAACGGTAAGCAGAACACCTATTTCTCCTCACTGGATAACATGGTTGCCCAGGGCAATGTTCTGCCCGTTCTGTTCGGTGAAATGCGCGTGGGGTCACGTGTGGCATCTCAGGAAATCAGTACAGCTGATGAAGGTGATGGTGGTGAAATCGTGGTGATTGGTCGCTGATGGAACATGTTTTATGTGAAACCGCCTGCGGGCGGTTTTGTCGTTTATGGAGCATGAGGAATGGGTAAAGGCAGCAGTAAGGGGCATACCCCGCGTGAAGCGAAGGACAACCTGAAATCCACGCAGTTGCTGAGTGTGATCGATGTCATCAGCGAAGGGCCGATTGAAGGTCCGGTGGATGGGTTAAAAAGCGTGTTGCTGAACAGTACGCCGGTGCTGGACAGTGAGGGGAATACCAATATCTCCGGTGTCACGGTGGTGTTCCGGGCAGGTGAGCAGGAGCAGACACCGCCGGAGGGGTTTGAATCCTCCGGCTCCGAGACGGTGCTGGGTACGGAAGTGAAATATGACACGCCGATCACCCGCACCATCACGTCGGCAAACATCGACCGTCTGCGCTTTACCTTCGGTGTGCAGGCACTGGTGGAAACCACCTCAAAAGGGGATCGGAATCCGTCGGAGGTCCGCCTGCTGGTTCAGATACAGCGTAATGGTGGCTGGGTGACGGAAAAAGACATCACCATTAAGGGTAAAACCACCTCGCAGTATCTGGCCTCAGTGGTGGTGGATAACCTGCCGCCGCGCCCGTTTAATATCCGGATGCGCAGGATGA